>JQGF01000014.1_pt1 | contig 17782 bp, 15 predicted proteins | sample 210201 | NCBI WGS metagenome assembly JQGF01 (sample SAMN02947780, study PRJNA257236) | wastewater metagenome | biome: Domestic wastewater sediments; material: Domestic wastewater soil sediments and water; isolation source: domestic wastewater sediment treated with ammonia and hydroxylamine at...
TGGTTCATCTTCTCGGAAGTCATGTTCTTTGCGGCCTTCTTCGGCGCACTGTGGTACACCCGCGAAATCGCCACCCCCCTGCTCAGCGACTTGGACCACCGCACCTTGCTGTGGCCCGATTTTTCCGGCACCTGGCCCAATCAAGGCCCGGCCGGCACCATTGCCGCATTCCAGACCGTGGGGCCGTTCTGGCTACCTACCATCAATACCGCACTGCTGCTGTCCTCGGGCGTCACGCTGACCATCGCCCACCACGCCTTGCGCGCCAGCAAGCGCAGCAGCGCCATTTTCTGGCTGTTTCTGACGGTGGCCCTGGGCTTTACATTTGTGGCCTGCCAGGCCTACGAATACCACCACGCCTACACCGAACTGAACCTGAAGTTCACCTCCGGGGCCTATGGCGCGCTGTTCTACATGCTGACCGGCTTTCACGGCTTTCACGTCATTATCGGTGCCACCATGCTCAGCGTAATGCTGCTGCGCCTGATGCGCGGCCATTTCACCGCCGAGCATCATTTCGGCTTTGAAGGCGCGGCCTGGTACTGGCACTTTGTGGACGTAGTATGGCTGGGACTGTATCTGTACGTTTACTGGTTCTGATGGCGGCTGAACGGGCCCGGCCAGCCGGGCCTGCCACCTTAACCGCCAACCGGCACCCCCGTGCTTTCTATCCACCCCCAATGATGGGCCAGCAACACGAACAAGAACAAGGCCACCGACAAACCTACCCGCCAGGTCAACGCATAGGCCATGCGACTGGAATTGCCCCTGTCCTTCATCAGATAGACCAGCGCACTGGCCAGCGACCCGACAATTCCGAGAAAAACCACCAGTACGAGCATACGCATCAAGCACCTCGCTTCAGGGTTCAGAGATGTCCAGCACCACACGTTTTTCCAGCCGTCGTTCCCTGCTTGCCCTGATCACCCTGGGCCTGCTGATGATTTTGTTCGTCAGCCTGGGGCGCTGGCAACTGGACCGTGCCCAAGAACGCCGGGCACTGGCCGAGCAGATCGCGCATGGCCGCGAGCAAGCACCGGTACACGTGGACTCCCAAGTCGGGCTGGAGCACAGCAGCTTCTGGCAGACCATCGCCTTGCAAGGAACATGGCGCGGCGATTTAACTGTACTCCTGGACAATCGCAATTTCAAAGGAAAGCCCGGTTACTGGGTCGCCACGCCCTTTGTGCTGGACCAGGGCACACTGACCGGCAGCGCCATCCTGGTGCTGCGCGGCTGGCTGGCGCGCCAGCCCGGCCAGCCGCCGCGCCCGCCCGCCGTGCCGGGCGGGCCGCAACACATCGAAGGCGAACTGCTCGAACGCGTACCGCGTCTGTTCGAGCTGGGCGCATCCCCCTTGCCCGCCACCCTGCCCGATCCGGCAGGCACGCTGCCTGTGGTCCAAAACCTGACCGTGAACGAACTGAGCGCGCGCAGCGGATTAAAAATGCAAGCGGTCGTTCTGGCACAGACCAGTCCCTCTGGGGCATTGCTGACCGACTGGCCCGACCCGAACATCGATTTTGAAAAAAACAACGGCTACGCCCTGCAGTGGTTCGGTTTTGCCCTGATTGCCCTGTGCGCTTGGTTGGGTGTAGCGTGGAAATGGCTGCGGCGCACCTGTCGCGCGCCCTCAACGACAAGGAAAGCCTGACGTGGATACGACGACCCGACACCCCGCCCGCCCGCGCTCCATGACCCCCTTGTATTGGCTGTTGGCCGTCAGCCTGGCCCCGGTTCTGTTCGCTCTGGCTGCCTATTACATCCCCGGCTTGGGGTTGCGCCCCGACGACAGCAATGCCTATGGCCGGCTGATCACGCCGCAACGCCCCGCGCCGGACAGCACGGCCTTGCCCCTGAACAGCCTGGACGGTCGGCCTTTCGATCTGCAATCGCTACGCGGGCGCTGGGTGCTGGTCAGCGCGGACGCCAGCGCCTGCCCCGAAAGCTGCGTGCGCAAGCTGTTCATCCTGCGCAATTCCCATGCCAGCCAGGGCAAGAACGTGGAGCGTCTGGCCCGCGTCTGGTTCCTGACCGACCGGGGTCAGCCCGACCAACAGATTCTGCACGCCTACCAGGGTACGCACATGCTGCGCGCTGACCCGCAGCAACTGGCCGCTTTCCTGACGCCTCGGGCGAACGGCCCGGATGCCCTGCAAGCCCTGAAAGACGGCATGTGGATCATCGATCCCAACGGCAACCTGATGATGGTGTTCCCCGGCGATGCCGACCCCCTGAAGGTGCGCACGGACATCCGTAAGCTGCTGAACAACTCGCGCATCGGATAAAGCATGACAGCCCTGCGCCGCCGCTACCGCAAGCTGGTCTACCTGACCTGGTTCCTGACCCTGGACCTGATCATGTTCGGCGCGTTCGTGCGCCTGACCGATTCGGGCCTGGGCTGCCCGGACTGGCCCGGCTGCTACGGCAAATTCAGCCCGTTGGGCGCAGGAGCGCATATCGAACAGGCCTATCAGGCCATGCCCTACGGCCCGGTCAGTTGGGGCAAGGCCTGGATCGAAATGATCCACCGCTATGTGGGCGCGGCGCTGGGACTGTTGATTATCGCCATCGTCTGGATGGCCTGGCGGCACCGCCACGCACTGGGCCATTCGGCCCGCCTGGCAAGCTTCACCTTGCTGGCTGTCTGCCTGCAAGGGGCATTCGGTGCCTGGACCGTCACTCACAAGCTGATGCCTATCATCGTCACCACGCACCTGCTGGGTGGCATGGGGGTGCTGGCCCTGATGACCTGGCTGGCCGCGCGCGAAACCGCCGGCCCGCCCGCCGCTGCCGCCACGCGTCGTCTGCGCCCCTGGCTGATTGCCGCCCTGCTGCTGTTGACCGCGCAAATTGGGCTGGGCGGATGGGTCAGCACCAACTATGCGGCCCTGGCCTGCATGGACTTTCCACAATGCCACGGCCAGTGGATTCCCGACATGGATCTGCACGGCGGCTTTTCGCTGTTCCGCGCCCTGGGCGAGCTGCCCTCGGGCGAAATGATCTCGCAGGCCGCACTGACCGCCATCCACTGGGTACACCGCAATATGGCCTTTGCCGTGTTCCTGCTGCTGGGGACGGTAGCCTGGAAATTACGCGCCGATCCGGCCCTGCGCGGTCCGGCCACGCTGGTGCTGCTGCTCCTGCTGGCGCAGCTTTTCACGGGGTTAACCACGATCTTTTTCCAGTGGCCTCTTCTGATTGCCGTCCTGCATAATGGGGGGGCCGCCGGTCTGGTACTGACTGGCGTCACCCTGCTGGTACGGCTGTCCCGCCCGTCGACTGTCCTTCAAGGAACACAGTATGACAACCACCGCTACCCTCGCCCACGCCTCGCTGCTGCGCCAGTATCTGGTTCTGACTAAGCCTCGCGTCACCCAACTGGCTGTTTTCTGCGCCGTCATCGGCATGTTTCTGGCCTCGCCCGGCCTGCCCGACCCCGGCACCGTCATTGCCGGCACAATCGGTATCTGGATGCTGGCCGCCGCCGCCTTTGCCCTGAACTGTCTGATTGAAAGCAAAATCGATGCCCGTATGCTGCGCACGGCCCGCCGGGCCACCGCGCGCGGTGCCATCACCCCCACTCAAGTCCTGGTGTTTTCCGGTCTGCTGGGCGGCCTGGGCATGCTGGTGCTGTACTACTGGGTCAATGCCCTGACCATGTGGCTGACCCTGGCCACCTTTATCGGCTATGCCATCATCTACACCATCATCCTCAAGCCCCTGACGCCGCAAAACATTGTTATCGGCGGCCTGTCTGGTGCCATGCCACCCGCCTTGGGTTGGGCGGCCGTGGCCGGTTCTGTGCCCGCCGAAGCCTGGCTGCTGGTACTGATCATTTTTATCTGGACCCCGCCCCACTTCTGGGCCCTGGCCCTGTACCGCCAGCACGACTACCAGCGCTCGGGCCTGCCCATGCTGCCCGTCACCCACGGTCAGACCTTTACCACGCTGCACGTGCTGCTCTACAGCTATATTCTGCTGGCCGGCACTCTATTGCCGTTTGTGATCCGCATGAGCGGGCCGCTGTATCTGGCCGCCGCCATACTGCTGGGCGCGCGCTTCATCCAGTATGCCCACCAGTTACACCGCCAATACAGCGACGAGCTGGCGCGCGCGCTGTTCCGCTACTCCATTATTTACCTGGCCCTGCTGTTCGGCGCGCTTTTACTGGATCACTGGGTTCGGTTACTCTGAAGGTCTGTCCGACCTTTTTACATCCGCTATCATGCCCAACCCTTTTCCTGTTTCCTGGCAACGCCTTGTTTGCGTCGCCGCGCTGGGGCTATTGCTGTCCGCCTGCACGCCCGAACCCGCCCAGCCTGCGTTCCAAGGCAGCAATATTGCCGGTTCGCACTTCGGGCAGGACATGGAAATGGTCGATACCAGCGGCCAGACCCGCCGGCTCGACGACTATCGCGGCAAAGTACTGGTGGTTTTTTTCGGTTTTACGCACTGCCCGGACGTCTGCCCGACCTCGCTGGCCCAATTGCATGCGGCCCAGCAGTTACTGGGCCAGGACGCCGAAAAGATGCAGGCCATCATGATTAGCGTGGACCCGCAACGCGACACACCGGCGCTGCTGCGCACCTACCTGGACGCCTTCAGCCCCGACTTTGTGGGCCTGACCGGCAGCGCCGACCAGCTTGCGCGCACGGCGCGCTCGTTCAAGGCGTTTTATGCGCGCTCGGGCGCAGCCGGATCGGCGCACTACAGCATGGACCATTCCTCGTCGTTCTATGTAATCGACCAAACTGGCCAGGCCCGTTCGCTGCTGCGCGGCGATGCCACGCCGGAAGAAATCGCTCACGACGTGCGCCTGCTGCTGGACTAAGAAGCTTCGGTCACGATAGGAATTTCACCACCCGGCTGCAGCGGCCCCACAAAACTTTCGGCCTGGCTTAATGTATGCGCCAGCCCAAACAACGGCGGCAAAGGCTCGTGCTGACGCTGACCGGACTCGAACTCTTTCCAGACCTGATAGGCCCGCTGACGCTGGCGCACGACGGTTTCTATCTTCTCGCGCAGCAAAGGGTCTTTAGCCTGCAGGCCATCGAAATCGCGCTCGGTCAGCATCAACAAGCGACTGTAGCCCAATGAGCGCACTACGCCGGCATAGTCGGTGTGCTCGACCAGATTGACCTCGCCAAAGATCTCGCCCGTGCCCAGCTCCACCGTGCTGCCATCGGGCAGCGTGGTTTCCACCGCGCCCGAGGCCACAAAATACATGGCGCGCATGCCGCCGAAACGCAGATGGATTTTCTGATCCGGCAGCGCCAGTCGGGGCCGCAGGCGTTTGGCCAGGCGCTGCTTGGATTCTTCCGGCAAACCATCGAACATAGGCACACGGCCGATCAATTCGGCTGCGCTCATGGCAATGTCCAGAGCAGGCCGCTTATCCAGATACTGCCAGCGCTGATTGATCTGCTTGACCAGATCCGAGTACATCTCGCCGGTAATCAGCGAATGCGACAGCATATCGCGATAGCGTGTCCGTTCCTGCGAAGCGGCGGAGCGCGCCAGATACGATTCCTGCAACCATTGCGCAAATACGGGGTATTGCAGATTGAGCGAGTGCATGGCGTCTTCCAGTTGCATCAGGCGCAATTGGTGCGCCTGCACAATGGTTTCGGTCGCCTGCTGGCCCAGCAAGGGCGGCAGTTCTTCGCGTGCAAAACGGATCAGGCGCTCGGCCACCGAGCGTTTGGCAATCAGATTGGAAAAACGCTTGGCCAACTCGCGTGCCAGCCACCCCTGCACGCCCAACAAATAGTGCAGCCGCAGGGCCCAGCGGAACCCGTAGGAAAAACGCAGATCGGCCGCAATGGCCGATTCAAAGCCAGTCAATCCGCCCTGGCGTACGGTATCGTTCATGCGTTCGGCGCGGCTTAACAAGGATTCGGCCGTTTTCCAGTCCACGATCTGCGACTTCAACAGATCGTAGAACAACTCCACTTCGCGGGCCGACAGGATCGCCATGCCTATCTTGATCTTCTGTGCCTCGGTCAGACTCTGGATCTGCCCGGAGGCCACGCTGGCCTGACTGGCCTCGAACACAGTACACAGATGCTGGGTGACCTGCGGTTTGATTTTTTCCTGACGTGCCAGCTCCTCGGTCTTGTCGCGCAAGTCCTCCAGCGCCAGACTGACGGCCTGATCCCGCAAGTGCCGCTCCAGCGGCGTCAACTGGTCCAGACCCAGCCTATGGATCAAGGGCCGCAGGGTCATGCCGTTGACAAACAAGGTCAGCAATACAAAGCCGGTGGTCGCCACGCCGATGAACTGGCGCACATCGTGCGGCACGGCGTGCTGTTCCGTGACCGCCAAAGCCAGAGCCAGAGACACCGCGCCACGCAGCCCACCCCACAAAATGACCTTGCGATAAGGCCGACTGACCCGCGTGCCAAAACGCGTGCGTCCCAGCATGGGCAGCACGCCGAACACCATCACGGCGCGCGCCATCAGGGTGACCACGAACAACAGCCCAATCAGGCCCACTTGCGTCCAGGTCATTTCCGCCATCATGCGCGGAATCAGCATGGCGGCAAACAGGAAGATCAGGGAGTTGGCCAGAAAACCCATCTGCGCCCATGAACTGCTCATCAGCTCGAAGGTGGCAGGCGACATGCGGGTACGTCCGGTCGAACCCACCACCAAGCCGGAAATGACCGTCGCCACCACGCCGGAGACGCCCAGATAGTGTTCTGACACGAAAAAGGCCAGATAGGCCAGGGCAATCGTCAGTGTCACCTCGGCCGACGGCCAGCCGCGCAGCAAAACAAACAGACTGCTGGACAAACGCCCCATCAAAAAACCTGCCAAAGCGCCGCCCAGAAAGCTGAACAGAAAGCTGTTCAACACCTTGCCGCCGGACAGTTCCCCACCGCCGGTCAACACGGCCAGCAACACCGAATACAAGGCGATGGAAGCGGCATCGTTAAACAGGGCCTCGCCCTCGACCAGGGTAGACAGCCGCTTGGGCGCACCCACTTCGCGAAACACCCCGACCACGGCCACAGGGTCGGTAGTGGCCACGATGGCACCCAACATCAGACATACGACCAGGCCATAAGACGACGCCGCATCCAGGGCATAACCCACCGCCACAGTGCAGACCACCACGGCAACAATCGCCATCATCAGAATCGGGCCGATGTCGTCCAACAAGCGCCGCAGGTTCATGGACAACGAGGTCTCGAACAGCAAAATGGGCAGGAAAACGTAGAGGAAGGTCTCGGAGGAAATATCAAACGCCTGCAGCGTATCGAAAAAATCTGCCATGAACTTGGGCGCGCCGGCATGCAAGTGCAAGACAATGCCCAGCGCAAAACCGATCAGGGCCAGGAGAACCGAATACGGCAGGCGCAAACGCCCCGCCAGTGGCGGCATGAAAGCCACCAAGGCCAGCAAGCCCGCCAATCCGAACACAAACTGCCCAATCTGCATTGCTACGTCCTTAACGATCGGTCATCAGCCGATCTGCACATGCATCACCACCAGGCATGGCCTTGGAGCAGGCCGGATCGGCACGGCAAACTCCCCTACTTTCCGTGGGGTTTAGCATAGCGCCTTTTAATGACCGGACTGTCGGCAAGAGCCCGTTTTCTACCAAAACTTACGTTTTTTCTGTCAGAAAAATCTGCGCCAGGACAAATTCAGCAGCGTCACAAATCGTTATACTTTCGAGCCATGAGCTTTCCGTGCACCTCGTCAGCCGCTGCATTCTGGCCCCGCCGTCTGGGCCTGTGCCTGTTGCTGCTGGCGGTGCTGCTGCGCGGCATCGTACCCGCCGGCTACATGCCCCGGCAGACCGAGCAAGGCTACGCCCTGACCTTCTGCCTGCCGGCCGGACAGACGCTGTCGCCCGAAGCGGCGCGCCAATGGGCCGCCCTGATGGGGGAGGACACCGATCTATCCCACGAACAGGCAACCACCAGCGCCACCTGTCCTTTCGCCACGATGCTGCTGGCGTCCCTGATGCCCGCAGCCCTGGCACCGATTGCCCCTTTGCACAGCGGCCGCTTCCGGCCCTTGCTGCTGCCGGCCGCCAAACCCATTCTGGACCAGGCGTTTATTCGCGGCCCGCCTGTGGGCCAACGCGCTCCCCCCCGTTTTCTTCCTGCCTGATCGTCTGCGCACGGCCCTGGCCGCGCGCCCATTTTCATTTGACGCCATCCCCCTTGCGGCTTTGCCGCAGGCGTAGTGGCGTGCCCTGGAATTGAGTCATGAAGAAATTTGTCACACCCGGCCTGATCAGTGCCGGCGTCCTGGCCTGGACAGCGCATCCTGTCCAGGCCCAGCCTTCCTCCGTCGAGACACTAAGCCCCATCGTGGTCACCGGCGTGGCCCCCGAATCCCCCTTGCAGTTCAGCACCAACCCCAAGCTGCCGCGCCTACCGCTGCCGGCCAGCGATGGCACGGACTACCTGAAAACCATCCCCGGCTTTGCCGCCATACGCAATGGCGGCAGCAACGGCGATCCGGTGCTGCGCGGCATGTTCGGGTCGCGCCTGGCCATACTGGCCAACGGCAGCGCCATGCCCGGTGCCTGCCCAGGCCGCATGGACGCGCCCACCTCGTATATTTCGCCGCAATCCTTTGACGAGCTGAACGTAATTAAAGGCCCGCAAAGTGTGCGCTGGGGGCCGGGCGCGTCCGCCGGCACCGTGCGCTTCGAGCGCAAACCGCCCAGGTTTACGGGACCGGACGCGACACTGCAAGCCAGCCTGCTGGGTGGCTCCTGGGGCCGACACGCCGGTAATGTGGACTTTACCGCCGGCAATGCCGCTTACTATGCCCGCTTAACCGCCAACCAGGACCGCGCCCAGGACTACAAGGACGGCAACGGACAGCGCGTTCCTTCCCGCTGGAAAAAATGGAATACGGATATCGCCGTGGGCCTGACGCCCGACCCCGATACCGTGCTGGAACTGAGCGCAGGCACGGGCGACGGCTATGCACGCTATGCCGGACGCGGTATGGACGGCACCCGCTTCAAGCGCGAAACCCTGGGCCTACGCTTTCAGAAAGACATGGATCAGGGGCTGCTGCGCGCCATCGAGGCCCAGCTCTACTACAACTACGCCGATCACGTCATGGACAACTATGAACTACGCCCCTTCAAGCCGAGCGGCGGCATGTCCATGCCCATGGCCTCCAATGTGGATCGTCTGACCTGGGGTGCGCGTCTAAGCGCGGACTGGGCGCTGCGCGCCGATCTGACTCTGACGACCGGCCTGGATATGCAACGCAGCCGCCACCGCAAGCGCAGTGCGATGGGCAGTCAGGATTATCGGGACCAGACTCGCGTCAAAGACGCGGAATTCGATCATTTAGGGCTATTTGCCGAAACCCGCTGGGAGCTGAGCGACAGGTCGCGTCTGATCGGCGGCGCCCGACTGGACAAGGCCGGCGTCAAAGATTGGCGCACCTCCTTGGGCAGCGGCATGATGAGCAGGCCTAACCCGGGTGCCGGCCAGCAACGGCGCGAAACCCTGCCGAGCGGCTTTCTGCGTTGGGAACACGATCTGGATTCCGTGCCGCTCAGCCTCTATGCTGGTCTGGGCCATGTGCAACGCATGCCCGATTACTGGGAACTGTTCTCGCCACGTCGCGGGCCGCAAGGCAGCGCCAGTGCCTTTTTGGGGATACAACCCGAGAAAACCACCCAACTGGACATAGGGGCGCAGTACAAGAGCGATACGCTGACGGCCTGGGCATCGGCCTATGCAGGGCATATCCAGGACTACATCCTGTTCGACTACCCGCAAAGCGGCATGGCAGGCTCACAGGCGCGCAATATCCAGGCCCGCATCATGGGCGCAGAATTGGGCACGGACATCCGGGCCAGCCAGGACTGGACGCTGGGCGCAACGCTGGCCTATGCCTGGGGTCGCAACCGCAGCGACGGTCGTCCACTGCCCCAGATGCCGCCACTGGATCTGCGCCTGAGCGCCGACTATGCACGCGGGGCCTGGTCGGCCGGCGGTGTCTGGCGTCTGGTGGCCGCCCAGCGCCGGTATGCCCGTGGCCAGGGTAATGTAGTGGGCTACGACTTCGGTCCAAGCGCCGGTTTCGGCACCTTGTCGCTGTACGGGGGGTATCAGATCAACCGTCATCTGTCACTGACTGCCGGTGTGGACAATGTGTTCGATAAAGCCTACAGCGAGCACCTGAATCTGGCTGGCAACAGCGGCTTCGGCTTTGGGGCGGCGACCCGTTTCAACGACCCGGGCCGCACGGTCTGGCTGAAAGCGGCACTGTCCTTCTGACGACACCCGTACCCTGCCGACGGCGGGCCTGGACGGGGCTGTCGGTGGGGGAAGACTGGACGTGTCAAGCTACGTGTTGCTCAACAACAAACCTGGAGCCGCCATTCGGACTTCCTGTGGTTCCGTTCGGGCTAAGCGCTTGCCGGTGCTTCGCACCGGTTCCCTGGTCGGTGAATCGACCCGGGCGCGCTGTTAACTTACCCGGTGATGCGTCCCCCGGACGCATCACAAGCGTCGGGCGCAAACAGAACGGCGCTTGTCTCCCGGCCCGATCCCCCACCTGCGGCAAGCACTTCAATTCGCCCTCCCGCAACCACAGGAAGTCCGAACGGCTCAACATGGCTCGTCGTAAACACAGCGAGCGGGCTATCAGTAGCGTCTGCCATGAAGACACAAGGCATTCTGAGCCATTGATTCTCACTGTACTCATTAAGAGCCGCTCAAGCTGGCATGCAAGGTCGGCGGGGCGGGTCAGGCGGTTTGCCGCCGGCAAGCACACGGGCCGGGGAGCAAGGGGCGTGTTGTTAGAGGAGCACGTTTGCGATTCGTCCGGGGGACGAATCGCGCTCCGAGTTCACGACCCGCCCGGCCCGTGTGCTTGACAAGGGCACCGGTGCGCAGCACCGGCAAACCGTCAGCCCAGACGACCTTGCATGCCAGCTTAAGCGGCGGCATACGAAGCACGCATTCGGATCAATAACAGATCCACCCAAACGCATTTTTGCAGAACAAAAAAAAGGGACACCTTGCTGGTGTCCCATAAACATCCGCTTCAAAAGGGAGGGGAAGAGGAGAAGCCGAAGCGGACGACACGTATTGCATTGCGTAAGTGGCAAAAATCAACACATGTATTAGTTAGTCCGCTGGTCGCCCCGTAAGTTCTTCGATTTCCCGATAAAGTTGTAACGGTTTAAGACTCAAGCCGCCTGGGCCAAAGCCAGACGCAATTTTTTGAATGCTGCCGCCTCGATCTGACGGATACGCTCGGCCGACACACCGAACTCGGCAGCCAGCTCGTGCAGCGTGGCACCGCCATCGTCCTGCAACCAACGGGCACGCACAATGCGCTGAGAGCGTTCGTCCAAAGCAGCGATGGCCTCTTCCAGACCGCTGCCTTCCAACATATCCTGCGCACGGCGCTCCAGCACACGGGATGGTTCCTGGTGGCCGTCGTCGGACAGGTAGGAAATAGGCGCAAAGCTGTCGTCGTCGTCGCTAGGAGCTTCCAGCGCCATGTCCCGGCCGGACAGACGCACTTCCATTTCGCTGACATCCTGAGGGCGGACATCCAATTCGCGGGCAATGGCATCGACCTGGGTGGAATCCAGTGTCTGGCCATCGGGACGCATGCGGCGCAGGTTAAAGAACAGCTTGCGCTGCGCCTTGGTGGTCGCCACCTTGACCATGCGCCAATTACGCACCACGTATTCGTGGATTTCGGCCTTGATCCAATGCACGGCAAAAGACACCAGGCGTACGCCGCGATCCGGATCGAAGCGCTTGACGGCTTTCATCAAGCCCACATTGCCTTCCTGGATCAGGTCGGCATGCGGCAAACCATAACCCAGGTACTGGCGGGAAATAGACACCACCAGACGCAAGTGCGACATGATCAGTTCGCGGGCGGAGTCCAGATCGCCCTGGTCGCGCAAACGCTGCCCCAGCTCGGTTTCGCGTTCGGCGCTGAGCAAAGGCAAACGGTTGACGGCGGAAATATACGCTTCGATCGTGCCCAATGCACCTGGATTGGAAACCGCAGCGACGAGTTCATTACCAGACGCCAGGGCCAAAGCGTTCGCTTGTTGTGTCATGGAAAATCCTTCTAAAACCGGCTGGCGGGAACCAAAAGCTCGACCTGAAGCCGGACGAAACGTATAGGGACAATCAATTGAGTTTAGCACTCTACGATATGGAGTGCTAAGAATTTTCAATACAGGATTAAGAGCGTTACAGCAAGAAAAAGTTCCCGCCTGATGGAGAAAAACAACCCCAGTCACATAAAAAACACACAGCACACAAGGCAAACCCAGCGTACCAAGCGATTGCGGCAGTCTGATGACACGCGGCAATCCGCTCCCCCGGCCCGAACCGGTCTGATTCGGTCCATGGTGCCCGGACGCACACGGTGACAGACCTAATACAGCGAGGACTTGCCGGTCAGCAGCACACCCAGCCGCAACATGCCATAGGCCAGATAATCGACCAGACGGCTAAACGGCCCTAAGCGGCGAAACTGCTGCGCCGTAACCTGGGTGGAGCATTCTCGCAGCTCCCGTTCCAGACGCTGGCGCAGGTCGGCAGCAAAACCAGCATCGTCAATCAACACATTGGCCTCGCGCGCCAACAACAAGCTGAACGGGTCCAGGTTGGACGAACCCACCATCGCAAAGTCGTCCACCACCGCCACCTTGGCGTGCAGGTAGCTGGCGTTGTATTCGTACAGCTCGATGCCATCGTCCAGCAATTGCCCATACATATAACGGCAAGCCCGATACTGCAAAAAATACTCGGCATGGCCTTGGAGCAACAAGCGCACCCGTATGCCTCGCGCAGCCGTGGCTTCCAGCTGATGACGCAGCGTACGACCGGGAAAGAAGTAGGCATTGGCCAGGATCACATCGCTGCGGGCCGTCTCCAGCAGGCGCAGATACGCTTTTTCGATTTGCTGACGATGACGTACATTGTCGCGCAACAGCAAGGTCGCGCGCAGACCATCCTGAACCGGCTCCGTCTGCAAAGCAAGCCCCTGACGACGCCGCTGCCGCCGTTCGCGCCACTGCACAAAACGCTGGGTAAAGCTGCTCCAGTCACCACGTCGGCGCCAAGCCATGCGCAACCACAGCGCCTGCTGGGCACGCACCATATCGTCGACAATAGGGCCCTCGCACCGCACTGCAAAGTCAAAACGCGGGTGTGTCCGTCCATTCAGCACCGGTACGTCGTCAAAGTCGTCCAGGACATTGATGCCGCCTACAAAACCGATGCGCTCGTCCACTACCAACATCTTGCGGTGCTGGCGGCGCAGCCGCCGCAGCGACAGGCGCGGTTCGCGCCAGCCGCGCGGGTTGGGCCGGTAAATGCGATAGCGCACGCGCATGGCGCGCAATTGGGCTCCTATCTGCTGCGCATGGCGGGCACTGCCAAAACCATCGATGACCACCCGGATGCGCACGCCCCGGTCACTGGCCTGGCGCAGCGCATCGAGCACACGATGGCCGCTGTCATCCAGATTGAAGATATAGGTTTCCAGATGGATGCTGCTTTGCGCCTGCGCCATCGCCTGACAGATGGCCGGAAAGAAGTCCTGGCCGTTCTGCAACAGCGTAATCCGGTTGCCCTCGTGCCAGACCGGATCAGGTTTCAGGCGTGGCATGCGAAGTCGGCTCCTGATACGTCCGCCACGGTACGGGCCTGCCCGTCAGGGCAGCTCCAGCTCGGTCAGAATGGGCGCATGATCCGACAACTGCTTCCAGGGATCGCCCACCAGCACACGCGCATTGCGCACGGCAAAACCACGCTGATAGATACGGTCCAGCCGCAGCCAGGGGAACACCGCCGGAAAGGTGCGTGGCGGCGGGGTCATGCGCGCCGCACCATTGACGCCCAACTGAATGCCGCCTGCCGGCTGAATGATGCCCTGACGCATGGTGCGCAACCAGCTGATGGGACGCCGCAGCTTGAAACGATGGTCGGCCTGCCCCTTGGGCGAAAACGAAAAGACTTCGTACAGATTCAGTTGCTGCACGAAAATCGGGGCCAGACGGTTATTCCAATCGTTGAAATCGCCGGCGATCAGCAAGGGTTCGTCGGCCGGCACGATACGCTTGATACGGTCCAGCAAAGCCTGAACCTGACGCACACGGCCGTTGTTGAACAAACCCAGATGCACCACGATGCAATGCACAGGCCGGCCATCGACCTCGATCACAGCGTGCAGCAGACCGCGCTGCTCCAGCCTGTGGTCCGAGATGTCTTGGTTTTCGTACTGCAGAATAGGGAAACGCGACAACAGCGCATTGCCGTGGTCGGTGTGCTGGCGCACCACATTGCAGCCATAGGCCGTATGCATGTGCAGCGCCGCCGCCAAGGATTCGTGCTGGGCATCCAGGCTGCCCTGCAACTGGTTGCGGCCCTGCACTTCCTGCAAAAACAGCAAGTCGGGGGACAGGCCGTACAGCCCCAGACGCAAGTCGGACAAAGACTCGCGCTTGCCGGAGGCCGACCGGCCCTTGTGAATGTTGTAGCTGACTACCCGTATCACCGACACGTCGTCCCCCTACACAGACTTACTTGGTTTCGACCGCCCGCAGACGGATATGCAGCTCGCGCAGCTGTTTCTCGTCCACCGCCGACGGTGCCTGGGTCAGCAGGCACTGGGCGCGCTGGGTCTTGGGGAAGGCAATGACGTCGCGGATGGAATCGGCACCGGCCATCATGGTGACCAGACGGTCCAGACCCAAGGCCAGGCCGCCATGCGGAGGCGCGCCATACTGCAGGGCGTCGAGCAGGAAGCCGAATTTCAATTGCGCTTCCTCGGCATCGATCTTCAGGGCGCGGAACACCTTGCTCTGCACATCGGCACGGTGAATACGGACCGAACCGCCTCCGATTTCCCAACCGTTGAGCACCATGTCGTAAGCCTTGGCAAAGGCTTTGCCTGGATCGGTTTCGAGCAGATCCTCGTGGCCGTCCTTGGGGCTGGTAAAGGGGTGGTGCGCGGCGGTGTAGCGGTTTTCGTCCTCGTCGTACTCGAACATGGGGAAATCCACCACCCACAACGGCTTCCAGACATTGTCAAACAGGCCGTTCTCTTTGCCGAAGTCGCTGTGACCGATCTTGATGCGCAGTGCGCCGATGGCATCGTTGACCACCTTGGCCTTGTCGGCGCCGAAGAAGATCAGGTCGCCGCTTTGCGCGCCGGTACGCTCGATAAGCTGCTTGAGCGCATCCACATGGATGTTCTTGACGATAGGCGACTGCAAGCCTTCGGGAATGGCAGCGGCATCGTTGACCTTGATGTAGGCCAGGCCCTTGGCACCGTAAATGCCCACGAACTTGGTGTAGGCGTCGATCTCGCTGCGGGGCATGCTGGCACCGCCGGGCACGCGCAAGGCCACCACGCGGCAGGCCGGGTCGTTGGCCGGGGCGGAAAACACCTTGAAGTCCACGTCGCGCAGCAGATCGGCCACGTCCACAAACTCCAGCTTGACGCGCAGATCGGGTTTGTCCGAGCCAAAGCGCTGCATGGCTTCGGTCCAGCTCATGGTGGGGAATGGCTGCGGCAGTTCGACTTGCTGCACTGTCTTGAAGATATGGGTGACCATGCCCTCGAAGATTTCACGGATCTGGACTTCGTTCAGAAAGGACGTCTCGCAGTCGATCTGGGTAAATTCGGGCTGACGGTCGGCGCGCAGATCTTCGTCGCGAAAACATTTGGTGATCTGGTAGTAGCGGTCAAAGCCCGACACCATCAGCATTTGCTTGAACAGCTGGGGCGACTGGGGCAGCGCGAAAAATTCGCCGGCGTTGACACGCGAGGGAACCAGATAATCGCGCGCGCCTTCGGGCGTGCTCTTGGTGAGCATGGGGGTTTCGATGTCGATAAAACCCAGCTCGTCCAGGAACTTGCGCGTTTCCATGGTGACTTTGTAGCGCAGCATCAGATTGTTCTGCATCTGCGGGCGGCGCAGATCCAGGACGCGATGCGTCAGGCGCGTGGTCTCGGACAGGTTGTCATCGTCCAGCTGGAAGGCGGGTGTGACCGAAGCGTTCAGGATTTCGATTTCGTCGCAGACGATTTCGATTTCGCCCGAACGCAGATCGGGGTTGACTGTGCCTTCGGGGCGGGCCTGAACACGGCCGGTGATGCGCAGGCAGTACTCGTTACGGATGCGTTCGGCGGTTTCAAAAGCCTGCACGTTGTCGGGATTGACCACCACCTGGGCCAGGCCGGCACGGTCGCGCAGATCGATGAAAATCACACCCCCGTGGTCGCGGCGACGATGTACCCAGCCAAACAAATTGACCGTCTGGCCCAGGTATTCTTTGGAAACCTCGCCGGTATAACACGTACGCATCTAGGATGACTCCGAAATAGTAAAGACTGCAAATTGGAAAGTTCAGGCTCCGGCCTGCGGCGGCGCACCATCGGGGCCGTCCGGCTTGCCGGAAGCAGCGGGCAGGGCGGCCGGTTCGGCAGGGGCCACCACGCCCATGGAAACAATATATTTAAGCGCGGCGTCCACGGTCATGTCGAGCTTATGCACGTCCCCACGCGGCATCATCAGAAAAAAGCCCGATGTGGGGTTAGGCGTGGTGGGAACGTAGACACTGACAAAATCGCCCTGCAGCATCCGGGCCACTTCGCCGCCCGGCGCACCGGTTAGAAAAGCGATGGTCCAGGAGCCGGCCCGAGGATACTGCACCAGCACGGCTTCGCGAAACGCCTGGCCATCCGGTGCCAGCACCGTGTCGCTGACTTGCTTGACTGAATTATAAATCGAACGCACCAAAGGAATGCGTCCCAGCAATAATTCCCAGCGATCCACCACCGCGCGGCCCAGATAATTGGCCGCCAACAAGCCTGTGCCGAACAACACCAGCAAGACAAATACGATACGGAATCCCGGAATGCGCAGGCCGAACAAGGCCTGCGAAGACAGAAACTCCGGCACGACGCTTTCAAGCGTATCAATCAGCAAGGTCAACACCCAGATAGTGATGACCAGAGGAACCCAGATCAGCAGGCCCGTGACGAAATAACGCTTGAAAAGACGCATGGAACGATCAACTGGAGCTAGAGGAAGAACCGCTATCGGCCGGTTTGCTGTCGGACGGCTTGCTGCCGCCCTGATTACGGAAATCGGTTACATACCAGCCCGAGCCTTTGAGCTGGAATCCTGCCGCCGTCACCTGTTTGCTAAAGGACGACTGACCACACTCGGGACAGACCTCCAGAACGGGGTCCGACATTTTCTGCAACACATCTTTTTCGTAGTGGCACGCGCTGCATTTGTACGAATAAATAGGCACGACTCAACCTTAACTAAAAAAAATCTGAAACAAAGTTTGTGATGAACAACGCGGGTCTGGGGAGCCTGTGCAAAACTCCCCGGTTCTTGAAAGAACAGGCGCTGCGCCCGTGATTTTAGCCCGTTTGCAAGCCGGTGGCACTGTTCATCGACACAGGCCCCGGCCCAAGCAGAGCCCCCCTAGACAGGCAACAAGAACATCGTGGCCGCCACCAGGGTAGGAATGGCCGCGCTGGCCAGCAGGCGTGCCGGAGAAATAGATCCATCCGGAAAATTGCCTTTCAAAATGGAAAAACCGGCCGGATTGGGCGCGTTGGCAATCACTGTCAGGCCGCCGCCGGTCACGGCACCGGCCACCAGCATATAACGCCAGACATCACTGGTGCCTTCCACCAACGAACCCAGATACGTCAGGGCGGCATTATCGGTAATCGCCGTCAAGGCCGTGGAGCCCCAGAACAGCACCGTGGGCGACAAGCC
>JQGF01000900.1_pt1 | contig 17551 bp, 13 predicted proteins | sample 210201 | NCBI WGS metagenome assembly JQGF01 (sample SAMN02947780, study PRJNA257236) | wastewater metagenome | biome: Domestic wastewater sediments; material: Domestic wastewater soil sediments and water; isolation source: domestic wastewater sediment treated with ammonia and hydroxylamine at...
AGTCTGTCCATTTCATTTTCTGATTAATCAATTAACTTAAACAATTTTTCATATTAATAATACCTTTGGATAATGCGGTCAACTCCCCTTTTTGTGGGAGGGTAAGTGGAGACGTAAATGCAGACAGACGACCGCAGCTTGGACGTCAAGATCAGCAATGGCTGGATTATTGATGGCTTGGCCACCCCGCGCTGGCGCGGTGATGTGGGTATTCGGTCGGGGCGTATTGTGGCCCTGGGCGATTTGAGCGCCTGGCATGCCGATCAAGTGGTGGATGCCAGCGGCCATGTGGTGGCCCCCGGATTTATCGACACCCACGGTCATGATGACTTGATGTTCATCGAGCGGCCCGCTCTGGACTGGAAAACCAGTCAGGGCATTACGACGGTGGTGGTTGGCAATTGTGGCGTCAGCGCCTTTCCGGCTCCCTTGCCCGGCAATTCGGCGGCTGCCTTGGCCTTGCTGGGCGACTCGCCCTTGTTTAAGGACATGGCGCAGTATGCACAGGCGGTGCGTCAGTTAACGCCCATGATCAATGTGGCAGCCTTGGTCGGCCATGCGAATTTGCGCATGGCTGTCATGCAGGACCCGCTCGCTCAGCCTGACGCCGATGAGCAGCAGGCCATGCAAGCCCTGTTGGCCCAGGCTCTGCAGGATGGGGCGGTGGGCTTTAGTACTGGCTTGGCCTATGAGCCTGGCTGCATGGCCGAACCGGCCGAACTGGAAGGCCTGGCCCGTGTTGCCGCTTCCCAGGGCTCCTTGCATACCAGTCATATTCGCAATGAAGGCGATACGGTGCAGGAGTCGGTAGAAGAAGTGCTGGCGATAGGCCGCCAGACGCAGTGCGCCACCCTGGTGTCGCATCACAAGTGCATGATGCCGGCCAACTGGGGCCGCAGCAGTGAGACCTTGGCCAATATTGATCGAGCGCGCGCCGATGGCGTACAGGCCACCCTCGATATCTACCCCTATTCGGGCAGCTCCACGATCCTGATTCCTGAGCGCGCCCACACCATAGACCAGATTCGTATTACCTGGTCCGAGCCTCACCCGGAATGCAATGGCCTGTATCTGGCCGAGATTGCCGAACAGTGGGGCTGCGACCGTGAAACTGCCGCACGGCGTTTGCTGCCGGCCGGCGCGATTTATTTTGCGATGGACGAGAAAGAAGTCCAGCGTATTTTCAGCCACCCATGTTGCATGGTGGGCTCGGACGGATTGCCTGCGGATGCGCATCCCCACCCTCGGTTGTGGGGCAGTTTTACGCGCATTTTAGGGCGGTACGTACGCGAAGATGGCCTGATGTCCCTGGAGCAGGCGGTCGCCAAAATGACGGCCCTGCCTGCTTCGGTTTTCGGGCTGGAAAACCGCGGCGTGTTGCAAGTCGGCGCCTGGGCGGATCTGGTGGTGTTTAATCCCGAAACGGTGCAAGATTGCGCCACCTGGGAGCAGCCCACCTTACCGTCTCAAGGTGTGCAGACTGTGTTTGTCAATGGTGTACAGGTTCATCCTGTCGCTCCGGAGCAGCGGCCCGGACAGGTGCTTAAACGCGCCTTTGCCGCTCAGGCACAAAGCCTGGATGCGCCGATTATTTCGGTTTAAGCGGCGCATCGGACAAGAAACCAGTTGCCCGGATCTGGGGCCGTCAACCAGGGCAGGGTGATTGCATCACATGCAAAGGCCGGACTTATGAAAAGCCGGCCAGGAAGGATCGTTAAGGAGACGACATGAGTGTCATTCAGCAAGCAATGCCAACGGGCAAGCGCAATGCAGCCATGGTGGTGTTTTTAATTGGCATGGCGATTGCCTTGTACACCCATTTTTACATGCCGGGTGAAAGCTCCCTGTGGGGCTTGACGCCGGTAGTGGTGTTCGCGCTTATCGCCCTGCTGGGTGTGGACATTGTGTTGGCCACGATTGGAGCCATTGTTTTGGGCGCCATCATGACCAGCACGACGCCGATTGCGATGGGTAAACTGCTGGCCGAGTCCCTGGGCTCGTTCATTGCGGTGGTGGGTTTGATTATTGTGCTGGGCGCCGGGGTTGGCGAGGTCGCCGCCCGTACGGGTGCCGCTGAGCAATTGGTGCGAGCCATTGTGAAGCGTATCGGCTTGTCCAATCCGGTGCGTGTGCGTTTGGGCATCATGGTGGCGTCCACCCTGATCTGTGGCGCTCTGGGCACGTTGGCGGGCGGTAACGCCATTATCGCTGCGGTGGTGATCCCGATTGCCGCGGCCGTGCGTCTGTCTCCCCCCGCCGTGGCTGCCTTGTTCCAAAGCGCCGGCTCCGCAGGTCTGGTGCTGGGCCCATTCACTCCTAATGTGGTGACGGTAACGGGTCTGACCGGTTTGAGCTACACCGACTATTTGCTGGTGGCCGGCCTGCCGATGGCGGCGGCAACCTTGCTGACGGGCTGGTTCATGTCCGGCCGCATCCAGAAAATCACCAAAGACCAGTTCCAGTACGAAGAAGCCTCGCAAGGCCAGGCGGCTTTTGATGTGAATGCCAAGGCGTCGCCTAAAGCAGTACGTGCAGCCTGGGCTTTCTGCATCACGATTGTGGGTCTGGCGGCGGTGGGTATTGCCTCCAAGGCCGGCTTTGCATACGCCATTATTGTGATGGTGTCCCTGGGAGCGGCAACCGGTCTGGCCGGCGGCATGAACCCACGCGAGATTTTGCAGGCCATGTATGCCGGGGCGGGCAAGCTGATCTGGATTTTCTTCTTGTTCTGGCTGTTCAATCCCGTGCTGGTGCTGGTGGATCAGCTCAATGCCTATCACGCCTTGCTCGATTCGGTACAACCGTATCTGGTCGGCATCAGTGGCGCGGTACTGTGCATGTTGATTGTGGCCTTTAACGTGGTGGGCCATATTCCGGGAGCCGCCGTCGCACAGATGACCTTTACCGCCAAGATTTTTGGCCCCCTCCTGGCAGCAGCAGGCGTGGGTCCTGCCGCAACGGCCGCCGTCATTCTGGGTAGCTCGCAAATTGACTGGTTCGGTCCCTTTCCTTCTTCGGATATGTTCGGCCAGATGGGGCTGGCGCGTTCCACTCAGCTTAAATACATGTTGTATAACGGCTGGGCGGTGATGATCGTCAACTTGTTGATGTTCGCCGGTCTATTCCTGATTTTGGTCTGAGTGCGGAAGGAGAGTGTGTATGTTTGCCTTGGGAAGCGAGTTGTTGGATGCGCCACGGGTTCGTGAGCGTCTGCAAGAAAGACTGGAGCCTGTGCTGGCCCAGGAAGCCGCCCGCATTTCGATGGCGGTCTACGCGACCGACGGTACCTCCTTGTTTGAGTGGCATGCGCAGCGCGTCATGCCCTCGGCCAGCTTGATCAAGACGCCCATGCTGCTGTGTCTGCTGGAACAGGTTGCCCAGGGCAGATTGTCGCTGGATACGGTCTATCCCTTGCCCGAGGGAGACCGTACGCCAGGCACCGGTATTTTGAGCCAGTTGCCTGGCGTGACCAGCCTGAGCTTGCGTGAGCTGGCCCTGCTGATGATCATTTTGAGCGACAACGTCGCCACCAATGCGCTGATCGACTTGCTGGGCATGGCTAACATCAACGCCTGGTGCGCGCAGGCTGGCCTGCAGCAGACCCAGTTGCAGCGTCACATGATGGACATGAAGGCGCGGGAGGCTGGTAAAGACAACTGGACTACCGCCCAGGATGCCTGCTCGACCTTGCTCTACCTGCTTGGCTCGCCTGCCTTGCCGGAAAGCCTGCGTCAGCAGGGTCTGGACATGCTGGCTGACCAGCGTGAACGAGGACATTTTGCGGCAATTTTGCCTTCCATCGCTCAACTGGCTCACAAGACCGGCTCTTTGCCCGGCTTGCGCCACGATGCCGGAATCTTGACCATGGGTGAGCGCAGTGTGGTGCTGGCGGTGATGGCCGATGGCTTTACGGACGGGCGCACCAGCACGTCTCTTTACGGGGGGCAGGGGGCGGGGGTGTTGTCCCGTCTGGCCTTGGAAACTGCTCGCGCCTTGCAGTACTGAGCCGGGCTGAAAGGATAAAAGTATGTCTACGACACGTGTGGCCCTGGTTCAGCTAGATAGTGGCCGCGACCGCCAGACCAATCTGGATCAGCTGGAGCATTGGGTGCTGGCCGCCGCCAGGGACGGGGCAAAACTCATTGTGACCCCCGAGTACAGCGATGTACGCGGCGATACGCCATGGCTGCAGCAAAACGCCACGCCTATCCCAGGCTTGGTAACCGAGCATATGGCCAGCCTGGCGCGGCGCACCGGTGCCTGGATTCATCTGGGTTCCATGCATGAGCGCCGTCCGGACGATCCTCGCCTGGGCAATACCAGTGTGACTTTCTCGCCCGATGGACAGATCGTGGCTCAGTATCGCAAAGTGCATTTATACGATGCGGTGGTCAACGGCCTGGAATACCGCGAGTCCGACGATTTTTGTCCTGGTGAGGAGGTTCAGAATGTGCAGGTCGGGGAACTGAACCTGGGTCTGAGCATTTGCTATGACATGCGCTTTGCCGAGCTCTTTCGTACCTTGCGAGCCCGGGGCGCGAATGTCCTGGTGGTGCCGGCTGCCTTTAATGTGCATACCGGCCGCGACCATTGGGAAGTGCTGTTGCGTGCCCGTGCCATTGAGAACCAATGCTATGTGCTGGCCGCCGCCCAAATTGGGGGGCCTGGTCCTGCCCTGCCCTGTCTGGGTCGCAGTATGATTATTGACCCTTGGGGAACGGTACTGGCCTGCATGCCGGATCATCCTGGCTATATCTGTGCCGATCTGGACCCCGCTCGTGTGCAGCGCATGCGCGAATCACTGCCGGCCTGGCAGCACCGCCGGGGTGATCTGTATCCTATTCCCTCTTGATTGTGTGCTGAAACCGACCGGAGCCCGTCATGACTGTTCCTGCTGCTTTTGAGTTTTACCCGGGCACTGTCCCCTTGCTGATCTCCATGCCGCATTCGGGCACCTACGTGCCCTCGGATTTGCTGACGCGTTTCACGGAATCGGCTCGTCAGGTGCCTGATACGGACTGGCATATTCCCCGCCTTTATGAATGCGCGCGCACATTGGGGGCTTCGGTTCTGGCAGCGACCTATTCACGCTTTGTCGTGGACCAGAACCGCCCGCCGGACAATAGCAGCCTGTATCCGGGTCAAAGTGTCACCGGCCTATGTCCAGTGGACATGTTTGACGATGCGCCCATTTATCAGCCCGGCCAGGAGCCGGACGAGCGAGAGGTTGCCCAGCGGCGCGAAACCATCTGGTTGCCTTATCACCAGAAACTGGAAGAAGAGCTCACCCGCCTGCTGGCGCTGCATGGTCGTGTGGTCCTATGGGATGCGCACTCGATTCGTTCGGTAGTGCCGCGTTTTTTTGAAGGCCGCCTGCCCGATCTGAATTTTGGCACCGCCAATGGTCAGAGCTGTGATCCTGCCTTGAGCGAACGTCTGATGAAAACGGCCTTGGCCAACCAGGACTACAGCAGCGTGTTGAATGGCCGTTTCAAAGGTGGCTACATTACTCGCCATTACGGACGTCCTGAACAGAACATCCATGCGGTCCAACTGGAAATGGCGCAGTGCTGTTATATGCAAGAGCAATGGCCTTTTGCCTACAACGAAGAGGCGGCCGGTCGGATCCAGCCCCTGATCGAGGCTTTGCTGCGCGACGCGCTGGCCTTTGCCACGCAAGCGTAAACGCCTTGTCGGCCCCGGCACAGACTGTCCGGGGCGCTACACTATCGCCTTGGCCACGGTGGCCGTAGAGCGATTCATCCATGTCCGACTTTTCCCCCACCCTGTTCGAGAAGCTGTGCTGTCCCTTGGATGGCTTGCCGCTCACATTTGAATCACCCAGCTGGCGTTGCGCCTCGGGTCATTGCTTTGACACCGCCAGTCAGGGCTATATCAATCTCCTGCCGGTACAGAACAAGCGTTCTCGCGATCCGGGCGATAGCAAGGAAATGGTAGCGGCACGCCGTCGCTATCTGGAATCGGGGGTGTATGAACCTATTGCCGCCGGTGTGTGGCGTGCCTTGATGGATGGTCTGGAAGGGGAGGCTCCTTATGCCTGTCTGGATGCGGGCTGTGGTGAAGGCTATTACCCGCGTTACTTGCGTCAGCAGGATCAAGATGGGCAGTTGGCCCTGATTGGTCTGGATATTTCCAAATGGGCCGTTATGGCGGCGGCACGCAGCTCCTCGGACATCCGTTGGCTGGTGGGCAGCAATGCGCAACTGCCAGTGCCCGATGGTGCCTTGGATGCGGTCTTATGCCTGTTTGGGTTTGCAGTGCCCGAGGAATTTTGGCGGACTTTAAAGCCAGGTGGCATCTGGGTTCAGGTTGAGGCCGGGCCGGAGCATCTGCTGGAGCTGCGTCGCATTATTTATCCGACGCTGAAAGCCGATAAGGAAGAGAATCTGGTGCCCCCGACCGGCTTTAGCCTGGAAACCACCGAACGCGTCCGTGCCCAGATCCGGCTCGACTCACAGGAACAGATTGCAGACCTGCTGTTGATGACACCTCACCTGTTTCGAGCCAGTGCCCAGGGGCGGGAACAAGCGCGTCAATTGACGAGCCTGCCCGTTCAGCTGGATGTGCGTATCAAGGTGCTGCGCCGTCTTTAAGCGCTCTGCTTGTCTGTTTCGTCTACGCCAGGATCGCACAGCTCGACGCGGTTGCGACCATTGCGCTTGGCTTTATACAGGGCTTCGTCCGCCAGTTTCAGGACGGTACTGTGGTCGCGGGCGTGAATCGGCCAGTGGGCCAGCCCGATTGAAATGGTGATGGGCGAGCCCGCAGGACTGCTAGTCTCGCTGATCAGAATGCGCAAGCGCTCGGCCAGTTGCAACGCCTGATCGATATCCTGATCGGGCAGGAAAATACAGAACTCCTCACCGCCGACCCGGCAGATCAGATCCGTGTCGCGGGTGCAGGCCCGCATGGTGTCGGCCAGAAAGCTCAATACCAGATCGCCGACATCGTGGCCGTAGGTATCGTTGACCCGTTTGAAGTGGTCAATATCCACGGTCAGTACGGAAAAGGGGGTGTCCATTTCCTTCCATTGCTGCAGCACCGTCGTCATGCCGCGCCGGTTGTTCAGACCGGTCAGGGGGTCGGTATTGCGTTCCACATTCATGACGCCCATCTTGCGGTTGACACGTTTCAAACCCAGCAGCATGGCCAGCTTGATCTGGCGGGACTCAAAGTACCAGGCGTGAACCTGGGCAATACGGGAGCTGGCATTGGCCGAATCCAGGTGTGGAGCCTGCCGGGCCAGCTGACGCAGGGGTTTGGCGATCAGCATGGCCAGCATCCAGATCAGAATCTGTACGGCCAGAAAAAAGGGAATGGAGTTGCGCAATACTTTTCCCAGCAAGACGGTCAACTCGTCCAGAACGACTTTTGTGGGGCTTTGTACCACCACCCCCCATTTCACATCGCTGCTGGGGGCGAAACCGGCCAGCATGTCCACGCCCTTGATGTTGCGCAAGGACAAGGCGTCACTTTCGCCCTGGCTGACGGCATCAATGGCCGGGTTGCCGTGTATGACTTCGCCAATACGCGCGACATCCCGGTGGAAAATCAGGCGTTTGTGTTGATCAACCACATAGATGTAGGAGCCATCACGGTAAAAATGTTCACCTAGCAGGGTATTGAGGCTATTGGGCTCGTGCAGATAAATAGAGCCGCCCACCAGACCTTTGTAGTTTCCCTGGGCGTCAAAAAGAGGGTGGGACAGAAAAATCAGCAAGCGCCCCGTTGCGGACAGATAGGGCGGGCTGACGACGGGTTTACGCGTTTTCAAGGCCAGTTGAGTGCCTTCGCCGCGCAAGGTTGTGCCCAGCAAGCTGAGCTTTTCAGGAGCATTGGCCAGGACCCGTCCCTCGGCATCGAGAATCAGCACCGAGTTAAAACTGTTGTTTTGTTCTTTCAGCCGTTGTACTTCGTCGATCAGTAATTGTTCGTCGATATACCTGGATCGCTCGAGCACGCCAGCGCTATAGCTCAGTTGCTGCAACAGGTTGGCGATAAATGCATCTGTACTGCTGGCCAGTTTCAGCGCGTAGGCGCGGTTTTTTTCCAGAGCTTGCTCGATCAGCAAGGAACGTTCCGCTGAGTAGGCCCCATACAAGGTGTAGCCCATGGTCAGCAGACTGCTGGCAGTAGCCAGCAAGAGAATCAGCCGGCGCAGATCAACAAAAAACATGAGGAAGGGCGAGTGCTCGAAATAAAGGGAGGAAAGGGGGCACAAGACAGGCGGGAGGCACCTAAATGATTATACGTAAAGAATGTTTCCGGGTTTGTGTAGGTGTGTCGGAAGGCCACAGGGGGGACGTCACGCGGGGCAGGGGGTGGCGCCAGCGTGTAAGATGTGAAATGGTCTAGACCCATAGACAATTACCCGATGTGTTTTGCTGGCTGGGTGAATTGGGTGGTATCGGCCGGCACTTTTCCATGGAGATCCCGATATGAAAAGCGTAGATAGTTTTAAAGCTTTGCACCAGTTGGATGTCGGCGGGCAGTCCTACGATTACTATCGGTTGGATGCGGTTCGTGGAGATGGTCTGGATGTTGCCAGTCTGCCTTATGGCTTGAAGATCCTGCTGGAAAACTTGCTGCGCACCGAAGATGGTGGGGATGTGACGGCCGATGACATTCGCGCCCTGGCGGCCTGGGACCCGGCTGCCGAGCCTGACCGCGAAATTGCTTTTACCCCCGCTCGCGTCGTGTTGCAGGATTTTACGGGCGTGCCTGCCGTGGTGGATTTGGCTGCCATGCGCGAAGCGATGCAGGCGCTGGGCGGCGACCCGCAAAAAATCAATCCTCTGGCGCCAGTAGAGCTGGTGATTGACCATTCGGTGATCGTGGACGATTTTGGCAAGCCCAGCTCGTTTGAACGCAACGTGCAGATTGAGTACGAACGCAATATGGAGCGTTATCAGTTTCTGCGCTGGGGCCAAAGCGCGTTTAACAATTTCAAGGTCGTTCCCCCCGGTACGGGGATTGTGCATCAGGTCAACCTGGAGCATCTGGCCCGTGTGGTCTTTACACGCGACGAGCAAGGCCGTCAGCTGGCCTATCCCGATACCTGTGTCGGTACGGACTCGCACACGCCCATGGTGAACGGTTTGGGCGTGGTGGCCTGGGGGGTAGGCGGGATTGAGGCTGAAGCGGCCATGTTGGGTCAGCCTATTTCCATGCTGATCCCGCGTGTCGTGGGCTTTAAGCTGACCGGTCAAATGCCCGAAGGCACAACGGCCACGGATCTGGTGCTGACCATCACCGACATGCTGCGCCAGCACGGCGTAGTCGGCAAGTTTGTCGAGTTCTATGGCCCAGGCGTCAGTGCCGTGCCTTTGGCCAATCGTGCCACCATCGGCAATATGAGCCCCGAATACGGCTCCACCATCTCCATGTTCCCGATTGACGAGGAAACACTGCGTTATATGGAGCTGACCGGACGTAGCAAAGAGCAGATCGAGCTGGTGCGTGCCTATGCGCAGGCTCAGGGGCTGTGGCACGACCCCGAGCACGAGCCACGTTATTCCGAACGTCTGGAGCTGGACCTGTCCACGGTGGTGCCCTCGATCGCCGGACCTAAGCGTCCCCAGGACCGTATCGCACTGTCGTCCTCCAAACCGGCCTTCCGTACTGCGGTGCGTGATTTGCTGGGCGATGATGTCGCCACCTACGACGAGGCCGTCGAAGAGAGCTTTCCTGCCTCGGACGTGCCCTCGCATAAACCGCCAGCACCCCGGAAAGCGGCGGTGGAGTTCACGCTGGCCGATGGTAGCCCATGCACGCTGGATCATGGCTCGGTCGTTATTGCTGCGATTACTTCATGTACCAACACCTCTAACCCCAGCGTCATGATGGCGGCGGGGCTGCTGGCCAAGAAGGCCGTGGAAAAGGGCCTGAGCCGCAAGCCTTGGGTGAAAACCAGTCTGGCTCCGGGATCGCGCGTGGTCACGGATTACTACCAGCGTGCAGGTCTGACCCCTTATCTGGACAAGCTGGGCTTTGATCTGGTTGGCTACGGTTGCACCACATGTATCGGTAACTCCGGTCCCTTGATTCCGGAAGTCAGCCAGGCCATTAATCAGAACGATCTGGCGGTGGTGTCCACGCTGTCCGGCAATCGTAACTTCGAAGGGCGCATTCACCCCGAAGTGAAAATGAACTACCTGATGTCGCCCCCGCTGGTGGTGGCTTATGCCCTGGCCGGCACCATGGATATCGACCTGTACCACGAACCGTTGGGGCAGGGCAGCGATGGTCAGGACGTCTATCTGAAAGACATCTGGCCTTCCGCGGCGGAAGTACAGGAGGTGATTGGCAAAGCCATTGCCTCCGAGATGTACCGTGACGGCTACGCGGATGTATTTGCCGGTGATGAGCGCTGGCGCTCCCTGCCTACGCCCAAAGGGGATCGTTTCGAGTGGCAGGACGATTCCACCTACGTGCGAAAACCGCCTTATTTCATTGACCTGAAGCGTGAGCCCAGCCCTGTGGCGGACATACGGGGGGCCCGCGTACTGGCCAAGCTGGGCGATTCGGTGACGACAGACCATATCAGCCCTGCCGGTTCCATTGCCCGCACGTCGCCGGCTGCCACTTACCTGATGGACCACGGTGTCAAACCCCAGGATTTCAACTCCTATGGCTCTCGTCGCGGCAACCATGAGGTCATGATTCGCGGCACGTTTGCCAATGTGCGTTTGCGTAATCAACTGGCACCTGGCACAGAAGGCGGTTATACGCGCGACTTTACGCAGGACGGCGCGCCGGTAGCCACGATTTACGATGCCTCGCGTCATTACCTCAATGCCGGTGTTCCGCTGGTGATTCTGGCGGGCAAGGAATACGGCTCGGGTTCTTCTCGTGACTGGGCGGCCAAGGGCACCGTGCTTTTGGGCGTGCGTGCGGTGATTGCCGAATCCTACGAGCGCATTCACCGCAGTAACCTGTTGGGGATGGGGGTGATGCCCTTGCAGTTCCTGGCTGGTCAAAATGCTGCCACGCTGGGTCTGACCGGGGATGAGGTGTTTGATATTGAAGGCATCACGGCGCTGAACCAGGACCGCATTCCGGAAAAAGTCACTGTGCGGGCCGGTGATATCGAGTTCGAGGCGCTGGTTCGAATCGATACGCCCAGCGAAGCGCATTACTACCGTCATGGGGGTATCATGCAATACGTTTTGCGAGGCTTGCTAAAGGCATAAGCGCTGCGGCAGGCCAGAGCGTGTTGTGCGCCAGCAGGTGCGCCAGTGACTTGAGGGGACTGGCGCACTGGTGGATGAGAGGGCCGGCATGTCTGCCGGCTTTTTTGCTTGGATAAAGAAAAAATGACACATACCCAGGAAGCTTCTTGGTCTGAGTTACTGTCGGGCCGCAATGGCTTGCGCTCCTTGGCCCTGGCCGGAGGGGTGGCTGTTCATGCCATTAACGTATACGTGGCCACCACCATTCTTCCTTCGGTCGTGGAGGATATTGGCGGGCTGGAGTACTACGCCTGGAATACCACGTTGTTTGTGGTGGCCTCGATTCTGGGCTCGGCCCTGTCACCGCAGGTTCTGGAGAAGTGGGGCCTGCGACACAGCTTTCTGATGTCGCTGTTGTTTTTTGCCATTGGCACGACCTTGTGCGCGGCAGCGCCCTCCATGCTGTTTTTGCTGTTTGCCCGCACGATTCAGGGTTTAGGGGGCGGCTTGCTGCTGGGTCTGAGCTATTCCTCCATCCGGCTGGTGTTTGAGGAGCGGCTCTGGCCGCGTGTCATGGCCCTGGTCTCCAGCATGTGGGGGGTGGCTACCCTGTCGGGCCCGGCCATTGGCGGCGTTTTTGCTCAGATGGGACAGTGGCGTCTGGCCTTCTGGAGTGTCTTGCCCTGTGCGGCCTTGCTGGCGGTGCTGGTCTGGACACAGCTGCGCGATGCGCGGGCTCCAGAATCACGACAATCAGGCTCGACCCTGGGCAAGGTATTGTTGTTGACGGCTTCGGTGCTGGTAATGTCGGCGGGCAGCTTGTCCACCTCCTGGGTGATCAATCTGGCCGGTGTGGCGGGCGGTGCTGCCTTGGTTTACGGGATGGCACGCTCAGACCGTCAATCTACCAGTCGTCTGTTTCCCCAAGGCACCTATTCGATTCGTACTGCTTTGGGCAGTCTCTATGCCGGTATTGGTCTGGTCAGCGTGGCCGTAGCGACCGAAATCTTCATTCCGTATTTCCTGCAGATCATTCACCACATGAGTCCCCTGAAGGCGGGCTATCTGACCGCCTTGATGTCAGGGGGATGGACCTTGGGGTCGATTGCCAGCTCCAGCCGTGGGCTGGAAACCGGCGATAGACTGATTATTGTCGGGCCGGTGCTCTCGGGCCTGTCCCTGGCTGCTTTGGGAGTCCTCATCCCATGGGTGGGCTTGAGTGAGGGGACAGACTATTCCTGGGCCCTGTATCTGGCTTTGCTGGGCGTGGGGGTAGGGATTGGGCTGGCCTGGCCGCACTTGTTGACGCGGGTTTTTCATTCGGCCCCCAAGGGGCAGGAGAATATCGCCTCGGCCGCCATTACCACCTTGCAGTTGTACACGATGGCATTGGGGGCGGCCTTGGCAGGGATAATTACCACGGCAACCGGGTTTGTGGACCCTGGCGGCATGCAGGGCGCGCGTCAGTCGGCACAGGCCTTGCTGTGGTTGTTTGCCCTGGCGCCCCTTTTAGCTGCCTTTCTGTCCGGACCGGCGCGCCGTGTGCGTCCTGGCGCTTAGTCCTGGACGGTGCTTTTGGGCAGGCGAAACAGTTCCGGGTCTGGGCCAAGACGGCCATCGGGCCGGTCCAGACTGGCGATATCGGCCATATCCTGTTCGCTTAGCTCGAAGCTGAAGATGTCCATATTGGCGCGCTGACGCTCGGGGGAGTTGGACTTGGTAATCACCATATTGCCCAGTTGAATCTGCCAGCGCAGCATGACTTGAGCCACGGAACGGCCATGCTGCTTGGCAATCTTGTTCAGCACCGGGTTGTCCCACAGCGTGCCCAGCCCCAGGGGGCTCCAGGCTTGAGTCTGAATGGCATGATCTTCATGATAGTGGCGCGATTCAGCCTGCTGGAAACCGGGGTGCAGTTCGATCTGGTTCAATACGGGCAGAACGCCGGTCTTGTCCAGCAGGGTTTGCAGGTGCTGCGGCAGAAAATTGCATACCCCAATCGATTTCACACGGCCCTCGTTGCGCAGATTGATCAGCGTCTCCCAGGTCTGGATGTACTGGCGGTTTTTGGGCACGGGCCAGTGAATCAGGTACAGATCTACATAATCGAGCTGCAGCTTGTCCATGCTTTCCTCAAAGCCTGCACGGGTATTGTCGTGGCCATGCATGTCATTCCACAGTTTGGTGGTCACAAACAGCTCTTCGCGGGGCACCTTGGACTGGCGAATCCCTTGGCCGACTTCGGCTTCGTTGCCGTAAATGGCGGCAGTATCGATCAGGCGGTAGCCCGCTTCGATGCCACTGCACACCACATCGGCCGTTTGCTCGGCAGGTACCTGCCAGACGCCCAGGCCCAGTTGCGGGGCGCGGTTATCATCATGGAAGGTGATTGTTGGGGGGGTAGTCGACATGGGTCTCTCCTCGGTTGAGTGCACGGCAAAACAGCCTGGATACGACTGATGAAACCACCGCGCATTGGGAACAATCGGGTTCTAGAGTACAAGCGCTGACTCTGTAAAAGTCCTTAAAAGGACCGGAATCCGCATGGGGTGGACACGCGAGGCTTGTACGCAGGCAGGAAATTAGCTTATTGTTTTTTGTCCTGCGGCGATTATAGAGGCGTCGACTGGTTTTTTTCTTAAGATGTTGCAATCTGCATCATTCACAATCCTATATAAGCAATCCTATATAAGCGTTTGCGCTATGGGATTCCAGCTGGAGTAAGTATGAGCGTACATACCACGCAGGTTCGCGTTAGCGTTCCCACTTTGATCGCCTGCAAGGGCAAACAAAAAATTGCTGCCTTGACTGCGTACATCGCGCCCGTTGCACGGATGCTGGACGAGCACCTGGACATGATTCTGGTGGGTGACTCGACCGCCATGGTGGGCTATGCGATGCCTGACACCTTAAGCATTACGGTCGATATGATGGCTGCCCATGCAGCGGCAGTGGTGCGCGCGACGCAGCATGCTTGCATTGTCGTGGATATGCCGTTTGGCAGCTATCAGGAATCACCCCAGCAGGCTTTTGCCAATGCCTCGCGCATGCTGGCGGCCAGCGGTGCGCAGGCGGTCAAGCTCGAAGGTGGGCATGTCATGGCGGAAACCACCCGTTTCCTGGTGGAGCGGGGTGTTCCGGTGCTGGCGCACGTCGGCCTGATGCCTCAGTACGTCAATACCATGGGCGGCTATAAGGCGCAGGGGATGACCGATGCCGCTGCACAGCGTGTTCTGGAAGATGCGGTCGCCCACGCCCAGGCCGGAGCCTGGGGAGTCGTGCTGGAAGGTGTGGCGGAAAGTTTGGGTCGCCGCATTACGGAAAGCATTGCGATTCCCACCATCGGCATTGGCGCCTCGCCCGCCTGCGATGGACAAGTGCTGGTGACTGAGGACATTCTGGGCCTGACCAATGGCAAGATTCCCAAGTTCGCCAAACCGTATGCGGATGTGGGGGCCTTGATCTCGCAAGCGGCCGCCCAATACGCGGCCGAAGTGCGGGATGGGACTTTCCCTACGCTCGATCAATGTTTCGGTGTTAAACGCTAGTCCGGCCAACTATTCCGCACTAGAATATTCCATGTTGATAAATGCGGCATTCACATAGAACGACATGGAAATTCGCCAATTAGAAGCTTTTGCAGCTGTGATGTCCGCAGGCAGTGTGACTGCTGCCGGTCGACTGTTGGATCGCTCACAGCCTGTAGTCAGCCGTCAGATCCAGGAGCTGGAGCAGGAGTTGGGCTTCCGGCTCTTTACCCGTACCCGCCCGCAGGTCACCCTGACGGAACAGGGACGGGAGTTTTATCTGGAAGCCCGGCCTGTGCTGATGAACCTGGAAGTGCTGCAAAGCCGTGCGCTGGAAATCGCCCGCGGGGGACTGCGGCCCCTGCGTATCGTGGCCACTCATGCCATGGCGATGGGTTTGTTGCCTCAGGTCTTGGGCATCATGGAGCAGCACGATCCGGCCTTCAAGCAAAAGCTGATGATTGATACCGTCAAGCCGGAGGAAGTTGTTCAAGCCATCGACGAAGGGCGGGCCGATCTGGCCGTGACCAGCCTGCCTTTGGATATTGATGGCTGTACCCTGCATTGGTCAGGGCAAAGCCCCTGTTTGCTGGGCATGGCGGTGAACCATGCATTGGCCAGTCAAGACCTGGTCCGGCTCAGCGATATTCAGGGCACTCCCCTGATTTCCGTTCAGAATCGTCATCGCTTACGCCATACCCTGGCGACCGCTTTGTTGCGTGCCAGTCCGGAGGCTCCCGAAGATATTCGTCATATTGAGGTGGCGTCCTCGCTGGAAGGACTGGTGCTGGCCAGCCAAGGGGTGGGAGTGTCCCTGATTGATCCGTTCACTGCGCATGGCCTGCCTCTGCCCAACGTCGTGCTGCGCCCGATTGATATTCACGTGCCCTACATGGTTGGTGTGGTGTCTTTGCGGTCGCGGGAGTTGCGCCCCGATGCACAGCGCCTGGTTGAAGCCATGCGGCAATATGTGCTGCAGTTCATCCCGCGTTTTGTGCTGGGGGACGATACGGGCCTGCCAAGCACGCAGGACCCCTTTGATTCACTGTAATCAGCTGCGTAGCGCGGGCAGGCAGATCCGCCTGCTGCGCGTCCGGCTGCCATGGCATTAGCAAGCCATCGCGTACGACAACGCTTTCAGCTTCATGCCCAGACCGACCTTAGCCTTCACCCAACGCTGGCGTTGTAGTGAAGGGCGTGCGGCGAAACTGGCGATGTAGCGCGTCGGCGGCGGCCGTGTCTGCCCCGTGTTCCCTCATGTGCTTGCGGTAGAGGTGACTGGCAGCGATGCAAAAAGCGCGTGTGTTGCTGCGCCCAAGCGGGTGTCGGGACGAGCCTGGTCAAAAATGACATCGAAGTGATTGCGTCCTGGCATTTCGATGGGCGGCAGATATTGGGCGCCCTGTGCTTTCAGCAAGTCAGCAAACGCTTGGCTCTGGCGCTTGAACTCCGAGGTTTCGATTTCTCCCCAGCCGATGAGGGTGGGTGGAAAACCTGTCAGATCAAGCAACTGGGGGCTGACCGCCCGTGCGCTTGCCGCGTCCAGGGACAGTGCATCATTGATGCTGGTGCCTATCAAGGGTTGAAGGTCGTAAATGCCAGACACCAACACGGCCGCTGCCGGCGTTCCCAAAGGCAAATCAGCATCATCCTCCCACCCACGCAGACAGCACATGGCTGCCAGATGCGCGCCGGCAGAACTGCCGGAAACGACCATGCGTTGCGGGTCAAAGCCCAGTTTGTTGCCATGTTGATGCAGCCAGCGCAGTGCCTTGCGGCATTCCAGCACCATGTCATGGACGCAGGCTTGTGGTGCCAAGGTGTAATCAAGGGCGGCAAAGGCGATGCCAGCTGCCGTGCAGTCTGGGGCCGAGAACAAGGAGGATGCTTTGGAAAGCTCCTGCCAGTAGCCGCCATGTATAAATAGCAGCAGGGGCGGGAGCGATTCCGAGTGCGTGCCCGCAGGCAGAAAGAGGTCGAGCTTATGCGCAGCAGCGTCGCCATAAGCGAGCTCGACATGGTGGGCACTGCCGACCAGAGCGGCTTTGCTCAGTGTGGCGTACTGCTCAATGTACGGCGCATAGTTGCCACCGATACAAGAGCTGGGCGAGTATTCACGCTCGCGCTCTTGCGGCGAAAAAACGGGGTTGGGTATCTGTGTCACAGCGCAGTCCGCACAGTCCAGATTTCGGGGAACAACACGACATCCAGCATTTTGCGCAGGTAGCTGACCCCTCCCGTCCCACCTGTGCCGCGCTTGAAGCCGATAACGCGTTCAACCGTGGTGACATGACGGAAACGCCAAAGCCGGAAGGCGTCTTCAATGTCGGTCAGTTTCTCACCGAGCTGGTACAGATCCCAATGCGCATGAGGGTCACGGTAAACCTGTAACCAGGCGGCTTCCACTTCCGCATTGGCCAGGTAGGGCTGTGTCCAGTCGCGGTCTAGGTAGTTGGCGGGGATAGCAAAGCCCTGACGGGCCAATAGTCGCAATGACTCGTCATAAAGCGAGGGGGCGCGATAGGCAGCATCCACCTGGCGGAGCAGATCCGGCCGGTGTGCATGCGGTTTGAGCATGGCGGCGTTCTTGTTGCCCAGGGCAAACTCAATGCAGCGATACTGCGCGCTTTGAAAGCCGCTGGAGCTGGCCAGATAGGGCCGCATGGCGGTGTACTCCGGCGGGGTCATGGTCGAGAGCACGGTCCAGGCGCTAACCAACTGCTCCATGATGCGCGAGACACGTGCCAGCATCTTGAAGCTGTCGGCATAGCGGTCGGCAGCGACCGCTGCGGTAGCGGCGTTCAGTTCGTGCAGCATCAGTTTCATCCAGAG
>JQGF01000658.1_pt1 | contig 17500 bp, 1 predicted proteins | sample 210201 | NCBI WGS metagenome assembly JQGF01 (sample SAMN02947780, study PRJNA257236) | wastewater metagenome | biome: Domestic wastewater sediments; material: Domestic wastewater soil sediments and water; isolation source: domestic wastewater sediment treated with ammonia and hydroxylamine at...
CGGCAGCTCCCGCTCGGGCTGAGCGTAGAGCTGATCCCACTGCCCCAGCAGCAGATTCACCGACAAGCCATCAACAATCAGTTCATCGAGCGCCAAATGGATACGACGGCGGCCGTCCGCATGGAAGCTGACCCGGATATCGAACAGCGGCCAGACCAGGCCCGAAAAGCAATGCTGCTCCATTTCTTGACGCAAAGCCTGCATGCGCGATTCGCGCTCATGCTCTCCCAATAATCTGAAATCGACGACTTTGCAGCGATAATCGCCGACTTCCGCCAAGATCTGCTGTCCGCTGTCGCTAAACACCGCCCGCAACATATCGTGGCGCTTGACCAGACGGTTCCAGGCCTGATTCAGCCGGAACACATCCAGATCCTGACCCGCGTCGATCTCCAGATACAGATGCGCGCTGGCCTGATCCCCGCCAATGCTGGACTGACGCCCTACCCAGAACGCTTCCTGCATGTCCGTCAAAGGGAACGGATCGTGACGCGCCTGCGGCTGCGACTGCCACACCGGCAAGGACAGCGCCGCCGGTTCCGAGTCTGGCACCGAGGCCAGCACCCGCTGCGCCAGCAACTGCGCCGACACCCGCGCATCGCCCAGCAAGGCCAGATCCACCGGCTGTTGCAACAAGGACTCGAGCTGATGCTTGAGCGTCATGGCCGCAATCGAGTTGTAGCCCAGCGACTGCAAAGGCGTGTTCGGCGACAATTGCGACCGCTCCAGCCCCAGCGCGTAGGCAATGACCTGCATCACCCGCTCCTGCTGGCTGACCCCAGCTATAGCATCAAGCTCTGAAGCAGCTGAAGCCTTTAGCGTCGACAGCGCCGGCGAAGGCGGCTCCGAACCATAGTGAATCGGATAGACCGTGCGCTCAAACGGATAGGTAGGCCAATCGACGCACCGGCGACCCGGCCCATGCAAACGCGACCAAGGCACGGCAACGCCCTGCTCCCACAGCAGGCCCAGCGCCGACAGATCCCGGTTTGCAAGCGCCGACTCCAGCGCGGCATCTTGATTCGACGCGGAGGCACCCACGCTCGGAGCATCCGTCTGCAGCCAGTCCTGCAACTGCGCGCACAACTGCGCCTGCGTCCCACTAACCACCGCCAGCCTATGGGCCATCGCCTCGCGACCCAACTGCAAGGTATAGGCCAGATCGGCCAGATTCAGCGCCGCGCCTTGCAAACGCGCCACCGCCTGACCCACCACCGCGCGCAGCCGCTCGGCCGTGCGCGCCGAAAACACAAACAACTCATCGCGCCCGGCATCCTGATCGCCAGGCTGCACCGCGGCTGTCGTCTGGTCGACGCCCCCGTCGTACTCGTCGAGCACCGCGCTCACGCATGTGCCGCCCGCCGCAAAGGAATTGACCAGCGCCCGGCGCGGCCAGTGCCCCCCGCGCGGATGCGCCGGGGCCTGCCACGACGCCAGTTCGCGCTGCAAGACCAAAGGCGTCTGCTCCAGACGCAGTTGCGGATTCGCCTCGCCCACATCCACCAGCGGGGCCAACTGACGATGCTGCATCTGCAGCACCACCTTGGCCACCTGCGCCAGACCCGACGCCAACTCCGGATGGCCCAGGTTGGACTTGACCGCCCCCACCCCGATCGGGGCCGCCTGCGCGCCCAGCCCACCGAACACCGTGCCCAGCGCCGACGCCTCGATCGCATCGCCCAGCGCCGAACCCGAGGCCGCCGCCTCCACCCAGCTAATGCTGTCCGCCGAGGCACCAGCCCGGCGCAGCGTCTCGGTCATGACCTTGACCTGCGCCTTGGGGCTGGGTACCGAGTATCCATTGGCACGACCATTGTGGCCACTCGCCGTGCTTCGGATGACCGCCATGATCCGGTCCCCATCGGCCTGCGCCCGGCGCAGCGGCTTGAGCAGCACCGCCCCCACCACTTCGGCCGGCAAATGCCCGTCCCCATCGGTAAAGCTGCGGCTGTGCGGCTGGCTGCCCAGCAACTGCACCTGACTCAGACTGACAAACTTGTACGCCGACAGGTTCAGGTTCACCCCGCCGGCTACGGCCAGTTCGCACTCGCCTTGCTGCAAGTCCCGACACGCCGTGTGAATAGCCATCATCGCTGACGAGCACATCGTGTCCATCGCCAGGCTAGGGCCTTCCAGATTAAAGAAATGCGAAATACGGTTGGCAATCGCGCTGGAGGCCGACAGGGACGCAATGACCGGTTCGGACTGCGGGCCCGGATCACCCGACTGGGCCATCGCCCCCACATACACCCCGACCCGACCCTGGTGGCGTTCACGCACCCGTTCGCGGGTATAGCCGGCGCTCTCGAACAGGCTCCAGACCGTCTGCAAAAACAGGCGCACCTGCGGGTCCAGTGCCTGCGCCTCGCGCGGGGAGATATTGAACAACGGCGCATCGAACTGCTCGATTCCGTCGATAAAACCGCCCCAGCGGCCATAGCTCTTGCCCGGCACGCCCTTGCGCGCCTCGAAGTACGGGGCCATGTCCCAGCGCTGGGCTGGCACCTCGGTTACGCAATCGCGTCCCTGGCTGACCTGGGCCCACAGTGCCTGCAGATCGTCGGCCTGCGGAAAGCGGCCCGACAAGGCGATGATGGCAATCGGTTCGTACGCCGGGTCCGCCGCCGTCGGGGCAGAAGTCGTTGAACTGCCGCCGGCCAGAACCGGCCTGCGGCCTGATCGCCGGGATCGGCCAAGGACCACGTCCTGTTCACCGGACACAGCCACAGGAACCGTCGGTGCCGGAGCGTCGGGCTCGGCATCAGCCACCACAGCATCCCTTGCATCGGCGCGAAAATTCGCCGCATAGCACTGTGCCAGATGCCGCGCCAGCTCGTGCACCGTCGTATGTTCGAAGAACACCGTAGGCGACAGATCGAGTTGATAATCGCGGTTCAGGCGATTGCTCAACTCGGTCAAGGTAATGGAATCAAACCCATACTCATTGAACTCCATATCATCGTCGATGGCTTCCAAAGGGACTTTGGTCAACGCGGAAATCAAGGCCACCAACACGGCTCTGATCCGTTCGTCCAGAACCGGACTGTCCGCCCCGCCCCCCTCTGCCTGCCGGGCCACGGACACGGCAGGCGGTGCTGATTCGCGTGCGACAGGTGTGAGCAAATGCCCTATTTTTTCGGTATCGCCGTACAGCACGGCTAACTGCGGCACCGCCATGTGCAGCGCCAGATCAAGCGCCGCCAAACCCTGCTCGGCCGGCAAGGCCCGGATGCCGGTACGCGACTGCAACAGTTCCAAGGCCGACGCAGACATCTGCATGCCGCCATCGGCCCAATAAGGCCAGTTCACCGACACGGTATGGCCTTGCCGCTTACCCTGCGCCACCTGATCGTCGCGCCAGGCAGCGTAGGCATCCATGAATCCGTTGGCCGCGGCATAATCGACCTGTCCGACATTGCCGAACGCCGCGCTGGCTGACGAAAACAACACCACATGCTTGAGCGCCAACTGCGCAGTCGCCTGATCCAGATTGATCAGCCCATCTACCTTGGGCCCGAATACCGTCTGCAACTGAGCACGTGTTTTATCCAGCACAGGACCATCGTTTACTACCCCTGCCGCATGAAAAAGACCATCCAGACGGCCATATCTGTCCAGCACAGCGGCGATCAGTCGCTGGGTCGCGGCGGCGTCGCAGACATCGAGCGGGCGATACTCGACACTGGCCCCCGACTCGCTCAAGGCGCGCAACCAACTCTGCTGCTCGACGCTTAAACGCGAACGCCCCGTCAGAACCAGTCTGCACCCCTGCCCTGCCAGATACGGCACCAGCACCTTGCCCAGCCCACCCGCCCCTCCGGTAATCACAAGCACATCGCCGCGCTCCCACACAGGACGCCGCACCACAGGCTCGGGGGCAGGTTGCCACTGCGCTTGCTGCCACCTGCCGCGCCGATAACGCACCTGCTGGGCGGCCTGTTCATGTTGCTCATCCACCAGCGCCGCCACGTGCTCCGCTGTCGCGGCTTCGATATGCAGCACTTGGACATGCAAACGCGAATGCTCTTGCTGCGCGCTCTTTAGCATGCCCGCCAACCCCTGCAGCCCCGCTTGCTCGCCTTCCGCATCCGGCAACACCAATTGAACACGCAGCGCCCCCGAGGGGTGTCGTCGCAAGATATCCTGTAAGGCAGCCAATATTTGAGCGGCATGCTCTTCATACCAAGCGACGCGGCCAGGCAATGCGCTATCCAGCACAAGGCAACGAGCCTGGGGCAAGCGGGATGCCAGTGCCTGCTCCAGCCCAGGCAAGGAGAACCCGGCGAACATCACCACATGCCCTGCCCAGGGCGTACCGATGCGGATCTGTTGCTGAGCGGACCAAATGCGTTCCAACAGTACGGTTTGCGCACTGCCTGGCATCGCTGCCTGCCGGCTCTGATAGCCTTCCAGCGTCAGAATCCGATTAAAGGACTCGTCCACCATGACCAGATCCACGCTGCGCACAGACTGATCGGCCTGGTCCTGCAAAGAGCGGCTCACAATCACGTACACGCGCGCCGGCATGGCCGCATGGATACGCACACTGCGGATCGCAAAGGGCAGCCAGGGACGCCCGCCACCGGCCGACTCATCCATAGCCAGCCCGATGCTGGCCTGCAACGCGCCATCCAGCAAGCTGGGATGCACGCCAAACGCATCAGACTGCGCCAGCAGAAAATCGGGCAAGACCAACTGGGCCACGACATGCTCGCGCCCCTGCGCGTCGCGGCCATGCCGCACATCGTGCAGTACCTGATACGCCGGACCATACTGCAAGCCGTTTTTTTCGAACGCGCTGTAACAATCCTGCGGCGACACGCTGCGTTCATCGAGCAGAACGGGCAAGGCATACGGCTGCGCCGACAAAGCCGGCTCGACCCTGACTCGACCTTGGCTGTGGATGCTCCCCGGATCACCCTCGCCGGTATAGACCTCGTAGGCCACCCCGCCATCCTCGCCCTGCGCCAGCCCGATACGCATCCCAACCGGCGTATCCTGAACCACCAGCGGCCGCACGAACACGATGTTTTCAATCGTCAGGTCGTGATGTCCCAGACCTAACTCCAAGGCTTGGCACGCCGCCGCACGCGCGAACTCCAGATGCGCCGCACCCGGAAGCACTCTACTGCCCTTGACGCGGTGGTGATCCAGCAACGGCTCATCGCCATACAGCGTGACGCCAAAACGCTGTTCGGCCAATGTCGAAAGATTCTCTTGCAATAAAGGGTGCGCAGCACGGGCTGCGCTCCCTGGCGCGCCTATCTTCTCTTTGCAATATTGCCGGGTCAGTTCAAGGGCTTGCTGCTGCGATAAACGCTTGCCTTTCAGCTCCCTGAGTACGTACTGTAAGAAAGCCATGTTTCTATCCCACTAAATTTTTTTTGTGGACCTCGGCGAGGGCGTGCTCGACGCTCAAGGCATCTTCATCGACCGCTTTGAACAACTGCTCGAAAAAAGCCTGATCAAATCGGCCGCCTGCGCCCGGGAGAGACGACGCAGCTTGTGCGCCGTCCCGCCAATCGGCGGACGGCACCGGCAGCCAGTACTTTTCCCGTGCAAACGGATACGTAGGCAGAGATAGGCGACGCGGCCGATACCCCTCTTGGTAGAGACTCTCCCAATCGCACGTTGCCCCGTTCGCCCAATCTTGCAACACGCTCTGGTACTGCTCTTGCTGCGCCGCGCGCAGCATCCGATCCGGCGACAGCTCGGATGGCGTGGCAGACTCGGCCTCGTCGCGACGCCGTCGGCTCTGCCCTTGCACGAACAGATCGCCGTCTGCCTGACCGTCCAGCACCGCCTGCAGCTTTGTCGCCAATTCCTCGAAAGAGGCCGCCGTCAGCGCCACGCGATCCTCCAGCGCCTCCCTGCCCACTTGCAAGGTGTAAGCCACATCCAGCAAGGCGGACTCGGGCACGGCGCGCCGCTCGATGAAGTCGAGCAATTGCCGCACCCGGTCGAGCAAGCGATCCCGTCCCTTGGCCGACAGCACAAAGATGGCGGTTCTGCCTATCGGCGCAGCGACAGCCCCGGCCTGCGGTTGTGGCGGTTCCTGGACGATGGCATGGGCGTTGGAGCCCCCGGCACCGAACGAGGACAAAGCGGCAATGCGCGGATATTCACGCTGACGCCCGTTCACAGTCAGGGTGGGCCGTTTCCACTCTTGCAACTGCTGCTGCACCACGAAGGGAGTCTGCTCAAAGTCAATGTTCGGGTTCAGCTCGGCGGCATGCAGACTGGGCACCAGTTGGCCATGCTTGATTTGCAAAAGCAGCTTGGTCAGTCCGGCGATGCCTGCCGTGCTTTCCGTATGACCAATATTGGATTTGACCGAGCCGATGGAGCAGAACTGGCGATCTTGGCCGACCTCGCCGAACGCTTTGACCAGGCCCGTAATTTCGATGGGGTCGCCCAACGATGTGCCTGTGCCGTGCGCTTCGACACAACTAATGGTGCGTGGATCGACCCCGGCGCTCTTGATCGCCCTATCGATCATGCCCGCTTGAGCCAAGGGGTTGGGCACGGTATAGCCATTAGTTTTGCCGCCATGATTAACGGCGGTGGACTTGATGATCCCGTAAATATGATCGCCATCGGCCTGTGCGCGAGACAGCGGTTTCAGAATGACCGCGCCCACCCCTTCAGCCGGCACATAGCCATCGCCGCCCTTGCCGAAGCTCTCGCACAGTCCCTTGCTGGACGCATACTTGCCATGCGCCAACATGAAGTACTTATTGGGATGCACCGACAAGTTCACCCCACCCGCAATGGCCATGTCGCAATCCCGGCGATGCAAGGCTTCGCAAGCCAGATGCAGCGCCGTCAAGGACGAGGAGCACATGGTATCCACCGCCAGACTGGGGCCGTGCAGATTCAGGAAGTACGAGACGCGGTTGGCGATGGACGACGGGCTGGACATGACGGTAATCGGATTACCCGCCAGTTGCTGCTGCGCGGCGAACAACTGATATTCCGAATACATCACGCCGACATAGACGCCCACATTGCCCGGCAGGCCGTCCCGCTGCAAGCCGGCCAGGCTTTCGCGGGTATAGCCGGCGTCCTCCAGGGCACCGTACGCGCATTGCAGAAACACGCGTTCTTGCGGATCGATCAATTCTGCGTCGCGAGGGGAGATATTGAAGAACAGCGGATCGAACTCATCCACCCCATCGATAAAGCCCCCCCACTTGGTATAGGTCTTATCGAGCTTGCTTTTATCCGGATCAAAATAGCGCCCATGATCCCAACGCTCGGGCGGCACTTCGACGATGCTGTCCACTCCTTGGCTAAGATTGGCCCAGAAAGCATCAAGATCAGGGGCCTGGGGATAGCGTCCTGCCAACCCGATAACGGCAATATCCTGAGTCTGACGCTCCGCGGGAGCAGCATCGCCGGCCTGCTGCGCCGGTGCCGACACAGCCTGCAAACGGCTGCGGCGATCCGTACGCCCGTCCGCGCGGCCAGCCACGGACACAGGCACCGCGTATGCTGGACCGGCCGGGGACAAACCTGCTTGGGCGGTTGGTGTCGCTACAGGCGCATCGCCCACCACCGCGGCCAGGCGGTCGGCGTGCTGTTCCACAAAATAGGCGGCCAGGGCCTGCAAGGTCTGGTATTCAAAAAACAGCGTCTTGGACAGGCTGCCGAACACATTTTCCAGCTCACGGGTCATCCCCGTGACGACAATCGAATCGATGCCATATTCTTCCAAGGGGGTTTCGACATCCACGCTATCGGGCGGCAAATGCAAGGTCTGGGCCAGCAAGCCGCATAAGTATCGGCCTGCCAACTCGGCAAGATCTGCGTCCGCCGGCAAGGCCTCGTCGGGTGACGCGGAGACCGGCTCGATCAGCCTTACAGGCTCCGGTGCCGGCTCGCGCCGCGTCAATGCCGACTTCAAGCGCGCCGCATCCCCGACCACGACGGCCACCTGATCCAGGCCGCTGCCCCACGCCTGGTAGAGCGCATGGATGCCGTCGGCGGTTTGCAGCGGCACCAAGCCCATGTTCTTACGCAGCGCCTGTTCGGCTGCTGCGCCGATCTGCATGCCGCCGTCTTTCCACAAGGGCCAATTGATCGACAGCATCCGGCCGTGGCGCTGCCCCAGCGCCGCCAGACTGTTGCGATACACCGCATACACGTCCATAAAGGCATTGGCGGCGGCGTAATCGGCCTGACCGAGATTGCCATGCATGGCTACGATGGACGAAAAAGCAACCAGGCAATCCAGTTCCACATCCCGCGTGGCCTCGTCCAGATTGATCAGGCCGGATACTTTGGGGGCCAGCACGCCTTGCAGGCTCTGCCCGGTCTTGTTCATCAACAGGCTGTCGTTCAAGATACCGGCGCTATGAATGACGCCATGCAGACCCGCATGCTCTTCCTGCACCTGCAGCACCCGTTGGCGCACCGCCTGCGCATCGCTGACATCCAGTTCAACATACTGCACAGTCGCCCCGTGCGTCTCCAGCGTGCGCATGAACTGGCGCGCCGCATCGTCCGGCGCGCGCCGCCCCGTCAGCACCAGCACCGCGCCACGGACCGTGCGGGCGATTTCCTGGGCCCATATCCGACCCAAACCGCCCAGCCCGCCCGTGATCAGGTAAACACCTTCGTCCCGCCAAGGCACAGACGCTGCCTGATGCGCCAGCTCGCTCCAGCCCAAGGCCTGACATCCGCCGTCTGTGTACCGCTGATGACGAACATGAATCTGCCTGCCGCTATGCCGCAATTTATCGGCTAGTTGCGCCGGTGTTTCTTGTTCAATCGCAATCAGCTGGGTCAGCAAACGCGGATGCTCCTGACCCGCGCTGTTGAGCAAACCCGCCAACCCCGCCGCCACCTGCCCTGCGCCAAAGACCGGCGTCACCACCTGAACCAGAACCGGCCCTTTGTTCTTGTCGACCAATAAAGTTTGCAAGCGCGTCAGCAGGTGCTGCGCCTGTTGCTCGTACAAACCCGGCACCGCTTCACATGCCACGCCCAGACTCTGGGATAAGAGCTCTGCATCGACAGAAGGGTCGCACAGCAGCACCAGATGTTCATCAAACGAAGGCGACAGATCGGCACTCAATTCCGTACACGGCTGCCATTGCGGGCGTAACAGCAGCACATCGCTGCCGGTGCCAATTTCGTCGGGTGCAGGGGATTCGAGCATGCGCACCGTGAATCCCTGAATACGTACGCAAACCTGCCCATCGTCCGCGCACAGATCGATATCGAACTTAAGCACCGGTCCTTGCGCACTGCTGCCCGGACTGAACGCGGCGATTGCCCACATATGCATGCCCACCGGCCCCCAGACCTGAACCTGATCGATAGCGAACGGCAAGAATGGCCGGGCGGGAACCTGGGGAGTATCAAGCAGCAAACCCGTTACCGACTGCAAGGCCCCATCCATCAGGCTAGGGTGCAGCACATAAGCATCGGCGCTGTGCTGCACCTCGGACGGCATCCGCAGACGCGCCAGCACCAGCCCCGAGCCCCGATGCAGACTTTCCAGCGCCCGATGCGCCGGTCCATACTGCAAGCCTTTCTGGGCAAAGAGGTCGTAGCATTGCTCGGCCGTCCATGACGGCGCATCGCACCGCGCGCGCAAGGCCGCAAGATCGGCATGCTCCGGAGCCTGACCGGCCAGGGCCTGCATCACCCCCTGGCCATGACTGACGCGATCCGGCCCGGCATACACCTCGTAGTGAACAACATCCTGGTCTTGCGGATACAAGCCAATATTCACCAGCACGTCCTGTTCATCAACCCACATCGGCCTGGACCAGAGCACCTGACTGAACTGCAAGGCAGACACAGGGCCCGAGGCCTGCCACAAAGCGGCACGCGCCATCTCCAGATAGGCCACGCCCGGCAAGACCTTGCGCTCTTGTATCCGATGGTCGGCCAGGAAAAACTCCTGCCCCGTCAAGGTCGTGGTGTAACGCTGCTCGTTGAAATCGGACGTATTCTGGTGCAGCAAAGGATGCAGCACCTGCGCCTGCGCGCCGGCCAGCACAGGGGCCGAGACCGGCAGCCAATAGCGCTCGCGGGCAAACGGATAGGTCGGCAAGCTCAAACGCTGCGGCAAGACCTGGCCATACAGTTCGCGCCAGTCCACTTCCAGCCCTTTCACCCACAGAGCCAGCAGCTTTTCAAACTGGTTTTGCGCAATCCAGCCCATACGCAACGCCGCCAGATCTTCGGCGGTCAGCACGCCCAGCACATCGCGGTATTTCTTGGTGTCGCCGCGGTATACCCCGTGAATATCGCCAGGGTTCAAGTCCTGTGCCTGCAAGCTCTGCTGCAACGCTTCGCGCAGCGCGTCAACGGTAGACACCACCATCCCTAGCCTGGACTCCATCGGCTCGCGCCCGCATTGCAGCGTATAGGCGGTGCGCAGCAGATTGTCATCCCGCACGGCCCCCCGCTCAATGGCACCGAGCAATTGCTCGGCCCGCGCACGCAGTCGTTGTGGATTTTTAGCCGACAACAGCACCGCAACAGCTGCCTGCGCTGCTTGAACAGCGGGTTCGGCACGCTCGGGGGGGGAATATTCTTGCACGATCACATGGGCATTGGAGCCGCCCGCACCAAACGAAGAGATGCCCGCAATACGCGGATAAACGCGTTCTACACCGCCCTGCTTGATGACGGGCCGGGGCCAATCACCCAGGGTCTGCTGTACGAAAAAGGGCGTCGCGCTAAAGTCGATAGCCGGGTTCAGCTCCTGCGCATGCAAACTGGGCACAAGCTGGCCATGCTTGATCTGCAGCAGCACTTTGGTCAGGCCCGCAATGCCGGCTGCGCTTTCCGCATGACCGATATTGGACTTGACCGAACCGATGGCGCAAAACGATCCCGCGTCGCCGGACTGATCGAAAGCACGGCTCAAGCCGGCTATTTCAATCGGATCGCCCAACGCCGTCCCGGTGCCGTGCGCCTCGATATAGCTGACGGTGCGCGGATCAATGCCGCCGCGCTGCAAGGCTTTGGCGATCAGCTCTTGCTGAGCCTGGGGATTGGGCACCGTATACCCGTTTGTCTTGCCACCATGATTGACGCTGCTGGCTTTGATCACCCCATAAATATGATCGCCATCCGCAATGGCGCGTTCAATCGGTTTGAGCAATACCGCGCCCACCCCTTCGCCGGGTACAAAACCATCGCCACCGGCTCCGAAACTCTGGCAACGCCCTGTCGAGGCGGGCATATTCAGCAAAGCATGCGTGACATATTTATTAGGATGCAGGGACAGATTGACACCGCCCGCTATCGCGCACAGCGAATCGCCGCTGCGTATGCTTTCGCAGGCCAAGTGCAAGGCCGTCAGCGAAGAAGAGCACATCGTGTCTATCGCCATGCTCGGCCCGCGCAGGTTCAAGGCATACGACACTCGATTGGCAATAGAGCCGTACGAGCCGGTAATACCCAGGCCCTGCTCCAGCCCCGCCAACAGCGGATACTCGCTGTACATGACGCCGATGAACACCCCCACCTGAGCGTCAAACGCCTCTTCAAGCTCCTTGCGCCCATAACCGGCGTCCTCGAGCGTCTCCCAGGCGGTCTGCAGCATCAGACGCTCTTGCGGGTCCATGCGCTCGGCTTCCAGCGGAGAAATATTGAAGAACAAGGGGTCGAAGGCATCGACATCCTGCAAAAAGCCGCCCCATTTACTGATCCGCTCAGCCACGCCTGCGGCGATCAACCCTTGTGTATCCCAGCGTTCACGAGGCACTTCTTGAATACTGTCCCGACCTTGTGCAAGGTTCTCCCAGAACTGCTCCAGCGTTTCGGCTTGGGGATAACGGCCTGCAAGCCCGACAATGGCAATGTCGCCCCTGCCCGGCATTTTGCTGCGAGACGCATGCGTTCTAAGCGCCGGCAGCGGCACGCGTGCGTCCACCTGATCCGACATTCCCAATAAGGCCGCCAAATTCTGACGCTGCGTTTGCACCAGATAGTCGGCCAAAGAATCCAATGTCCTATGCTCAAAAAACACGGTTTTGGGCAGACCGGGGAAATGCGGCTCCAAGGCACTGTTCATCAACTGAATGATCAAGGAGTTCAGCCCCAACGCCTCCAAGGGCTGATCGGTTCCGATCCGGCTTGCCGGCGTGCCGCTGGCCTGCGCCAGCTTCTCGACCAAAAAGCGTTGCGCGCCTGTGCGCAAGTTATCAAGCACACGGTCCTTTGCCGGCGAGCCCGCCGATGCACCCACCTGATGCACGGTTTGAATATCGGCCATAGAGTCCCACGGCGCATCGTCCAGCCAATGGGCCACACGCTCGAAGGGATAGCTGGGCAAAGACAGGATGCGTCGGCCCGCGCGCTCGGGCAACCTATCCCCCCGCACACCCCGAACCCAAGCCTGCGCCACCTGATCCAGATCCCGTCCAGGCTCATCATCGGGCAATGCTTGCCCTTGCGGCACCTGACCCCGATACACCCCCTGCGGCAAAGCCTGCCCTGCCAGCACGGCATCCAGCGTGTGCTCCAAGGCGCTCAAGTCATTCGCTACAAAGGCCAGCCGTTCCGGCAGGAACACGCGTCCCGCTTGCAGCGTGAAGGCCAGATCATCCAGCCTGGTATCGGCGTGCCCGCGCACGAAATCGCGCAAACGTTCGATATGACGGTGCAGTTGCTCGCGGGTCAAGGCCGACAGCAAGATCAACTGCGGCGTCGCCGGGGCGCGTGGCGGCTCTATGGCAGCCGGGCAGTCGGTCACGATCAGATACCCGCAGGAACCGGCGGCTCCGATGGAGTTGATCAGCGCATGGCGCGGCCCCGGCGCAGACCAGGGCAATGCCTCGGTCACCACGGTCAGCGTCTGCGCATCCAGCCCGATCAAGGGGTTGCGCGGCTCGGTGTTCAATGACGGGGCCAGCTGATTGTGCGCCAGTTGCAGCACAACCTTGGTTAACTGGGACAGGCCCGATGCCGATTCCAAATGACCAATATTGGCTTTGATGGTACCAATCCGGCACGGTTCGGCGCGGCGTGCCTTGCCAAAGACCTGATTGATGGCGCTCATCTCGGCCGCATCCGCCAGACTGGCCCCCGGAGCAGCCGCTTCGATATAGCTGATATCGGACGCCTGCAGCTGCGCCTGGGCCAGAAAGCGGCTCAGGTGCTCGGTCTGCTGACGCACGTTAGGGGCGCAATAACGGCTCGCACGACCGCTATGGCCTATGTACGTGGCCCGGATCAAGGCATGAATGCGATCGCCGTCGTTCTGAGCCAGGCGCTGCGACTTCAGGATCACAACGCCCACACCTTCGCCCGGTGCCCAGCCGCTGGCCTGTGCAGACAAAGGCCGGGCCGCGCCATCGTCCGACAACAGCCCCATGTCTCTGAGCAACTGCCCATGATAGGCATGGGCCAGCAGGTTGACGGCACCGACAATGGCGACATCGCATTCCCCGCGCCGCAGACTCTCGCTGGCCAGATGCAAGGCCGTCAGTCCGGATGCGCACGAGGTATTGACCGCCAGACTGGGACCGGCAAAGTCGAACACATGGGAAATCCGATTCGCCAGGGAGGCATGGTGGGAGGACTCCCGGACCTGCCCGTTGATGCGCCAATCGTCCAGCCCCACGCTTTGATAGTCATTCCACATGGCACCGACGAACACACCGACGCGACGCCCCTGCTCCTTCAAGGCTTGGGCGGTACACCCGGCATCTTCCAGACCTGCCCAGACTTGTTCCAGCAGCAAACGCTCTTGCGGGTCCAGAGCGCGCGCCTCCAGCGGCGAGATACCGAACAACAGACTGTCGAAGCTGGCAATATCCTGCAGATACGCACCCGATGGGCAATCCTGCGCGGATCGGCCCTCGGGTACCGCACCTATGCTGCTGACGCCAGCTAGCAAGTTGCGCCAGAAATCACCAATACTGTCCGCATCGGGGTAGCGACCGCTGATGCCGACAATCGCGACCGGTTCGCCGGGCAAGAAAGGCGCAGGCTCAAGCACCTCGTCCAAAACGGCCGGAACCGGCACTTCGATGCGCACGCGATCAGGCGGCAGCTCCCGTTGCGCCGCGCCGCCAATGAAGCTGTGCAGCAGCTCCATGCTCGCAGGCAAGCCAAAAGCCTGTTGGATGCGCTCGAAACGGATGGCTCCTATAGGGCAAAAGCCCAGCCCGACCCCCCCCTGCCGTTCTAAAAACAGTTGCCCCAGATGCCCGGCCTCGATCAAACCGGCATGCAGGCCGGCCTGCCGCTGTTCCCCGTGGGCGCAGCGGCCCAGCACGAACAGGCAGAATGAGCCTTTCTTGAAATGCTTGCGGTTATAGGGTGTGTAGGCCTGTTCCAGTTGCGCCGCCGTCAGCGCATGCACAAACGCCAACTGGTGCTGTGTCGCGTCGTAGCGATACAGACCTTGCGCCGCCACCCCGTCGCGCAGGTATATATAGATGTCCAATTCCAGGGCCAGACCCGAACCCGCGTACAAGCGCCGGGTCTGCCCATGCTCGGACACGGCGCGCGCCATGCCCAGCAAACGGCCTAGCTGCGCCAGATCGGGAGTCTGGGCCAGATAGTCCCGGCAACTGGCCCGGACATGGTGCTGCGCCCACGCAAATTCAATGCGCGGCAAAGCAAGCGCAACGGCAACATCAGGAAAGCGACGCAGCTGCCGATGCTCCGCATGCAACTGCTCCGAGCTGACCATACCTTCGGGCGCAGTCGTAAAGACCGTCTCCGAGCCGTCATGCCGCACACACAGCGCACCGGAAAAAGCGCTCTGTTCCAAGGAATAATCAGGCCCTTGCACAGCGGACGCGGCGGGTGCCCCGGCGAACACACAATGCACAAAACGCTCGCTGGCCGACAAATCCAAGGCAGATGCCCAAGGGGCTGGATCGAAATGAACGGCCGGCATCAACTGCAGACCATGTTCGCCAGTACTCAGCAATTGGCTCATGTACCCGGCTTCCAAGGCGGCCAAAGGCCCGCTGACCTGCTTGTAGAGCGGCTCGATCGCATCAAGCTCGACAATAAAGAACACGGCGAACGCCGCCTGGGCGAACAAAGAGGACTCGTGCCCGAATGCCGACCCAGCATAGTCTCCGTCCGCACCCACGGCATAGAGCGCATGCTCGATGGGATGGTAGTAATACGCACCGCCCTTCACACCCGAAACGCCGCCATCGCGCACATACACATACGTGCGTACCGCATTCAAGCCGCCGCCCGACGGATAACGGTATTTATGCTGCCCATCGGAAGTGGTGCCCGCCATCAACAAGCCCAGGCAGGCCCCCAGCGCGGCCGCCGGCACCGCCGCACCGCTGAATCCAGCCTGCGGGGCCAGATACGCTTGCGAGCGATAGCGAACCGGCGGCAACGGAATACCCACATCGTTGCCGGTGGGCGGCAACACGGCTTGCGCATCGGCCTGCTCCACCGCCTGACCACCGGCCTGGGCGACATACCTGGCCACACTGTCCACCGTGGGTTCGTCCAGAAACACATCCAGGGGAACGGCCACCTCGAACTCTTTGCGGATCTGTTCGACAATCCGCACCAGGGTCAAGGACGTCGCACCCATATCGAACAAGTCAGCCTGCGCATCGAGCTCCTTGTGCTTGAGCATATCGGCCGCTATTGCGCCGATACGCGCCAGAATCGCCGGCAACGCAGACTGTCCGCTGTCGACCGGCTCTTGCAAGCCCGGGCCGACGGCAACGGGCACCGCGTCGATCTTTCCGGGCTCTTGCATACCCGTCGAAACCGGCCAAGGCAAGGCGCTGCGGTCCAACTTGCCATGCACCGTGACAGGCCATTTCTCCAGAGGCACCACCTGATTGGGCACCATGTATTCGGGTAGATGCAGGGCCAGAAACTGACGTACCTGCTTGGAGGTCGCGCTGAACGACGGCGCTGCATCCAAATACGCCACCAGTTTAGGATCGCCCTCTTCCTCGCCGCGCACCACAACGACCGCGTCCCGGATGCCTTCGTACTGACGCAAGCGGGTTTCGATTTCGCCCAGTTCCACGCGCAACCCGCGCAGCTTGACCTGAAAGTCCACTCGGCCCATGAACTCGATCGTGCCATCGTCCAGCTCAACGGCACGGTCGCCGGTGCGGTACATTTTTTCGCCGGGAAAGAAAGGATCGTCCACAAACGCCTGCGCCGTCAGTCGGGGCTGCCCCAGGTAGCCCCTGGCCAGACACGCGCCCGCAATATACAGCTCGCCTTCAGTTCCCGGCTGGACCGGCCGCCATCCCTCGTCCAGCACGTACAAACGCACATTGCGGATCGCGCGCCCTATTGGCACCTTGCGATCGCTGCGCACTTCGCACGCCCAATAGCTGACGTCCACCGCCGCTTCGGTCGGGCCATACAGGTTATGCAAGCTAGCAGGCAAAGTTTGGGTGAACTTTTCCAGCAGCTCGAACGGCAAAGCCTCGCCGCTGACAAACACATGCCGCAAGGACTGACATGCAAAAGCCTGCTCATCGGCCAAGAAAAAACGCAGCATGGACGGCACAAAATGGCACACCGTGATGCGCTCGGCGCGAATCAACTTGACCATGTAGTGGCTGTCTTTATGGCCCTGCGGCGCGGCCAGCACCACGGTTGCGCCCGTCAGCAAGGGCCAGAAGAACTCCCACACCGAGACATCAAAGGTATACGGCGTCTTTTGCAGCACCCGGTCCCCTGGGCCGATACGGTATTCATCCTGCATCCAGGTCAGGCGATTGCAGATCGCGCCATGCGGCAGCAGGCAGCCTTTAGGCTGCCCTGTGGAGCCAGAGGTATAAATAACGTAGGCCAGATCCCGGGACTGATTGACGGGCTCCGGCGCAGTGCATGCGTACGCTTGCAGGTATACCGCCTGTGTATCCAAAGGCAGCACTGTGCCGGAAAAAAAGGTCAGCCGCTCCACGTGCCGCTGCTGGCTAAGCACAACCGGCACGCTGGCGTCATGCAGCAAAAACTGCAGCCGGGCCGGCGGGTGATCCACATCCAAAGGCAGGTAGGCACCGCCAGCCTTGAGCACAGCCAGCAAGGCGACGACCAGCTCCAAGGAGCGATCCATCAGCACCCCGACAATAGTGTCGGGCCCCACCCCCAATTCGCGCAGATAGTGCGCACATTGATTGGCGCGCTGTTCCAATTCCGCATAAGTCAGCGATTGACCATTAAAACGCACCGCCTCCAGCCCCGGCGTGCGCGCAGCCTGCTGCTCGATCAACAGGTGTAGATTCTGAACCTCTGATGGCGTGTCAGCCGACTGGTCTTGAAGGCCGCGGCTGTGTCCATGCCTATTCTGTTCGATTTTCCGGGTCATTTTTAAATCACACCTTTACATTCATCGAAAATTGACGCGTACGCATCACGCTCTGCGCGAATCAGATCGCTAAAATCATCCCGCTGCCAAGCCTGGGGCTGCGTGCCCAACTGCTCGAGCACGCGCAGATACCCATCGAACATGGCCTGCACCATCGAAGGCGCATACACATCGCCCGCAAAATCCCAACTGCAGTGCAAGCGC
>JQGF01001931.1_pt1 | contig 17232 bp, 17 predicted proteins | sample 210201 | NCBI WGS metagenome assembly JQGF01 (sample SAMN02947780, study PRJNA257236) | wastewater metagenome | biome: Domestic wastewater sediments; material: Domestic wastewater soil sediments and water; isolation source: domestic wastewater sediment treated with ammonia and hydroxylamine at...
TGGTGGGATGGTCAGCCCTTTGATGCGATTTTGGCCGATGTACCTTGTACGGCATCGGGCATTGTGCGTCGTCACCCGGATATTCGCTGGTTGCGCCGCGAGTCGGACATTGCCGATACCGCCCGTCTGCAAAGCTCTATACTGGATGCCTTGTGGTCCACGTTGCGAGCAGGTGGACATTTGTTGTATTCGACCTGCTCGATTTTTCCGGCCGAAGGTCAGCAACAGGTCGAGGCGTTTTTGGCCCGTCATCCCGAGGCGCAGCTTTTGGACTCTCCTGGTCAGATTTTGCCCGGCGTTGCAGGACGATCTCTGGCAGATGGCGACGGTTTTTTCTATGCCTTATTTACGCGCCCGGTTTGACTTGTCACAATTAGGGCTCTGACTTTGTCCTTTTTGCGGTTAATCACGATGTGGCGCGTTTTCCTGTCTTTTCTGCTGATTTTCAACTGCGCGCTCAGCTCGGCCAATACGATTGTGCCGGTTGCCACGTCGGGAGAGCGGGTCGTCAAGGTCGAGCCCCATATTCGGGACGAAAAGCTGTATATCGACGCGGATATCGAGTTCGAACTCAGTCCGGAGTTGCGGACGGCTGCCGAGAAAGGGGTGCCGCTGTATTTCACGGTTGAAGTGGAGTTGGCTCAGCCCCGTTGGTATTGGTTTGATAAAAATGTTGTTAAAGAACAACAAACCTGGCGGGTTGTGTATAACGCGTTAACCCGACAGTGGCGTGTGGGAACCGGGGACCTGTCTTTGCCCGAATCCTCCATGAATGATGCACTGGCCATGCTGCGCCATATCCGTGGCTGGGCAGTTGCCTATGTGGCGGATCTGGACCGCGACCAGGAATACCAGGGTCGTGTGCGTCTGCGCCTGGATACCTCCTTGCTGGCTCGCCCCTTTCAAGTGGATGCCATCAATAGTTCTGCCTGGACATTGGCCACCCCATGGAAAACCTTTTCCTTTTCCGTCTCCGTCGACGAGCCCCAACCTTGATCCGCTGGATCTTGCGTACCGCTCTGTTTGGAGCGGGAGTCAGCGCGTTGGCGCTGTTTACGCTGCTGGTCTGGTCAACAGGCAACGCCTCGCGCTACGCACAGCAATATGATCTGTTGCTGGTGCTCAACGGCGTGCTGGCGGCCACCCTGATTTCCTGGGTGCTGATGCTGACGATTCGCCTGTTCAGGCAAATACGCAGGCGCCAGTTTGGGGCCCGCATGACGGCGCGCTTTGCTTTTTATTTCACACTGATCGGGATTATTCCGGGTGCGCTGATCTATCTGCTCTCGGTGCAGTTCATGTCGCGCTCGATCGAGTCCTGGTTCAACGTACGAGTGGATTCGGCCTTGGAGTCAGGGCTGAGTCTGGGGCGGGCGGCTCTGGATTCGCAGCTCAGCGAGCTGGAAGGCCGCGCCCAGGAAATGGTGGCGGCGCTGAACAAAGCCGATAGCGCCCAGTACAGCAGTCTGCTGATCTCATTGCGGGAAAACAGCGGTGTGACCGAAGCCATGGTGTTTTCTGGCAATGGCCGCTTGATTGCCTTTTCGTCCTCACGGTATGACACCTTGCTACCGGACATGCCCCCTTCCAGCGTGATGAATCAGTTGCGTATTTCGGGTCGTTACGCGGCGGCTGAAGTGGATGATGATGCCCCGGTACATGACAATGGCCTGGACGAGGGTGGTGTGCCGGCAGAGTCGACCGGCTTGCGTTTGCGGGCGGTGCTGCCGCTGGCCGATCCCAACCGTTTTACAGCAAGCCTGAGCGGTACGGCGGACTCGCGTTGGCTGCAGGTGATCCAGCCTGTGCCCGACAAGATTGCACGCAATGCCAACCAGGTCCAGCAGGGGTTTCGGGATTATCAGGAGCTGGCTTTGTCCCGTCAGGGCTTGCGCAAGCTCTACGGCATCACCTTGACACTGGCCTTGATTCTGGCGGTATTTACCGCTGTGGCTGCGGCCCTGGCCCTGTCTCGCCGTCTGACGCGCCCATTGCTGACGCTGGCTGCCGGGACGCAGGCGGTAGGGGTGGGGGATTACCGGGCCTTGCCTGAACCGCCCGCCAAGGACGAGGTCGGCCAGTTGACCCGCTCGTTCAATGCCATGACCCGGCAACTGGATGAGGCGCGCCGCATGGTCGAGAAAAATCGCTTGCAGCTGGAGCGCTCCAATATGTATCTGGAGTCAGTGCTCAGCAATCTGTCCAGCGGGGTGTTGGCCTTTGACGAAATGTTTCGCGTGACCATGTTCAACCAAGGGGCGCAACGAATCCTGCAAGTGGATTTGCGCTCCATAAAAGGTCGCCCGCTGGAGACCTTGGACGGAGCGCTGACGTTTGCATCCGTCATACGCGAAGCGTTTTCCACGCATCAGGCCATGGGGTCCGATCATCCTTATTGGCAGCAGCAGTTTGAGCTGGACATGAAAGAAGGCAATGAGGCGCGTGATACTATCGTCACCGTTTTGGCTCGGGGCACCTTGCTGCGGGTCGACGGCCAGCCCACGGGTTATCTGGTGGTGTTTGATGACATTACTGACGTGATTTCTGCCAGCCGTCTGGTGGCCTGGAGCGAAGTGGCCCGACGCCTGGCGCACGAGATCAAAAACCCCTTAACGCCTATTCAGCTGTCTGCCGAACGTCTGGCCATGAAGCTGGAATCGCAACTGGACGAGGTGCATGCGGCCATGCTGCTGCGCTACACCAATACCATCGTCAACCAGGTTGCCTCCCTGAAAAAGATGGTGGAGGATTTTCGTGAGTATGCCCGCAAGCCCGCCACTCAGATGCAGGCTTTGAATCTGAACGAGCTGATTACCGAAGTGCTGACTTTATATGGTTGGGACCCGGAAGAAGGCATGGTTCGGGACGACGGTTACAGTGTGGCGATTGACGTGGAACTGGACCCGGATTTGCCGATGGTCCTGGGGGACCCCACACAGTTGCGTCAGGTTATTCATAATCTGCTGGCCAATGCTCGGGAAGCCGCTGCCCAGGATCAATCACTTGACCAGGCGCATGTATTTGTTAAAACCATGATTGCAGGCGTAGAAGGTTCCGACTCGGCTACGACGGTCAGTTTTGTGGTCTCAGATAACGGGCCGGGTTTTGATCCGCAGATGCTGGTGCGTGTTTTTGAACCATACGTAACCACCAAGCCCACCGGCACGGGTCTGGGACTTGCTATAGTTAAGAAAATCATCGAGGAGCACGGCGGCAGAATCGATGTTTCCAATCGTCGTGAGGGGGGGGCTCGCATTTCCATCCTCTTTACCCGGCTTGCTGGCCAGCATATTCGTCTGGACTCTGGGCGGCGAGCAAACGATAATGCGTAAAAATCACGTAGGTGACGTTTTATGGCCAGAATTCTGGTAGTTGATGACGAAATCGGCATTCGGGAACTTTTGTCGGAAATTCTTTACGACGAAGGACATACCGTGCAATTGGCAGAGAATGCCGCCCAGGCTCGCGAGGCACGCTTGCGGGGCCGCCCCGATCTGGTCTTGCTGGATATCTGGATGCCAGACACAGACGGTGTCAGTCTGCTCAAAGAGTGGGCTTCCCAAGGCTTGCTGGATATGCCGGTGGTCATGATGAGCGGCCACGCCACGGTGGATACGGCGGTGGAAGCCACCCGTATCGGTGCAGTGGATTTCCTGGAAAAGCCAATCACCATGCAGCGTTTGCTCAAGACCGTTGCTTCCGGTCTGGAGCGTACCGTTGCGCCCAAGACATTGGCAGCGGCAGCTCGTCCGGTGGTGCAGGGTGGGGAGCGTCGTCCTGAGGCAGCGCCGATGGCGCCTGGCATGGCCCCTGCCATGACCGTACCCGAGGTCGAGCAGGATGAGTCCCAGTTGGGCAGCATTTCCCTGGATTTGCCCTTGCGTGAAGCGCGTGACGAGTTCGAGCGCATTTATTTTGAATATCATCTGCGCCGTGAAAATCACAGCATGACTCGCGTGTCCGAGCGTACCGGTCTGGAGCGAACCCACTTGTACCGCAAACTCAAACAGCTGGGTATCGACTCGTCGCGCAAGCGTAACCAGTCTTGAGACGGGCCGTGCCCCAATAGGGGTCGACAGGGTTTGAGTCTGTCCCGACGCTGCCAGGAGCAGCGGGCCGGGGGGGATGGTGGGGCGGCCTGACAGGCCGCCTTGTCGTTTAGAGCGCGGCGACCTGTGCCACAGGCAGGGACTGCAACTTGGCGACGGTATCCAGACACGTGCGGGCCGCTTCCTGGCCCTTGATCACAAAGTGACGATGGAAGTAATCGTGGTGCTCCTTGCCATCATGGAAGTGGTGCGGAGTCAGCACGACTGAAAACACAGGCACATTAGTGCTGAGCTGCACTTGCATCAAGCCCTGAATGACTGCGGTGGCCACAAAGTCGTGGCGATAGATGCCACCATCTACGACCAGGCCCGCCGCTACAATCGCCGCGTATTGTCCCGATTGGGCCAGACGCTGTGCATGTAGCGGGATTTCAAAAGCACCGCCTACTTCAAAGAAGTCGATCAGGCTGCTGTCATGGCCCAAGGAGGTGACTTCGTCGATAAAGCCCTGGCGGGCCTGATCCACAATGTCCTTGTGCCAGCAAGCTTGAATAAAAGCGATGCGAGGGGCCAGACGATTGGCTGGGGTAATGCTGTTCATGTTGGTTTCCTGTTTTATGACAACAAAAACAGGGCATGCAGGAAGCAGGACAGCTCAAGCCCCCAACAGGATGGCTCCTGTACAGGGGTGAAGATATCCCGTTCTCTCTTTATCCGGACTATACCGTCGGCCCCGGAATCACACCGGGTCTGCTGTCCCTGACACAAGGTCAGGCGCTCGCGGGCTAGGCTGTGCCATTACCGCCGGTGGGGACTTGCACCCCGCCCTGAGAACATTGTTAGCCAGCTTGGCTAACCGCAAAAGTGTACCCCTAAACCATTTTTTTGTCAGAGAGGGCCCATCTGCTTGCCCATCCTTGGAACGGGCTTGGGGGTGCCGCCTATTCCTGAGGCTTGGGACGGCGGCTGATGGTGGAGATGGGTACGCTCACCTCTCCATGAGTGCTGCGGCGACTGCGGGCACGCCAGGCATGTCCGTACGCTATTTCCAGGCTCAGGTGCAGGGTTCCGTCCATGTGGCGCTGCTTTTCCAGCGCATTGAGCAGACGCTGACGCCAGGGCAAGGTGCTCAGGCTAGCCTTGCGCTGAGGGTGCGGGTTGCCGCCCAGCAGGCGCAGATCATCCAGCAGTTTCTCGGCGCTGCGGTACGTAAGGGTGACGAGTTCCTGATCCATGACAGGATCGGCAAAGCCGCTTTCCAGCAGCAGATCACCAAAGTCGTGCATGTCCACGAATTCCAGCGTTCTGGTGCCCAGGTCTGCCTGCTCCATGGCGCTGCGCAGTTCGGCAAAAGAACCGGGCCCCAGGCAGGAGAACATCACCAGCGTTTCAGGTTTGAGCAGACGATTCCATTCGGCCAGTACCCGATGGGGCTCGGGGTGCCAGTGCAGGGCCATATTCGACCAGATCAGTTCCTGGCTTTCAGCCGGTAGGCCGGTATCGGCCATATCAGCCTGAATCCAGCTGGCAGCCGGGGTAGGCTGATTGCGCAGTTTCTGCCAAAGGCTGGGTTTGGACTGGTAACGCTCGCGAGCCACGTCCAGCAACTTCGCGCTGCGATCCAGACCGGTGTATTTCATGTCCGGATAGCGTGAGCGTAACGGTTCGAGCGCGTGGCTGGCGCCACAGCCTGCATCCAGAATATGCGTGGGCTGTAACCGTACCAAGGCCAGCCGGGACAACATCCGCTGGGCGACTTCACCGTAGAGAAACTGAGCGTGATCCAGGGGAGCGCGGCGATTGAATTGCTGCTCGACGTGGGCGGAGTTGATAGGCAAAGAAGGTAACTGGGACATAATTGCGCGGACGTTGCTGGCGTGGATCAGGAGCTTGTGCTGTGATCGGATCAGCCTGGCTCTGAAAGGTAATGATCTATTATGGCGCATCCCCAGTTCGGGCGCGAGTCGCTCCATCGTCTTGTAGGGCTTCCCCTGCTGGCCCGCCCCTGCATGCTGTGTGGCTTGCGTTCACCAAGCGGGGCGCTGTGTCCCTGGTGTCGTCACGCCCTGCTCAGGCCGGTTCATGACTTGCGATGCCCACGGTGTGCGCTGGCCTTGCCGCCCCTGGCCTTGCTGGCCTGCCCGGATTGCGGAGCGGGGCAATTTTCCTTGCAAGCCACCGTGGCCGGGTTTGACTATGAACATCCTGGCGATATGTTGATTCATGCGTTTAAAATTTCCCGTCGGCTGGAGGTGGCAGCGGTGCTGGCGGAATTGATGTTGCAGCAATGGCGCCGTTACGGGCCAGCACTGGATGATGGGTGTCGGGTCATAGCGGTTCCCTCACAACGCGACGCCTTGCGCCGTCGGGGTTTTAACCCGGCAGCCGTGCTGGCTCAGCGCGTAGCGCGTCGTTTGGGTTTAGCGGCATGTCTGCATGTCGTCGCATTGTCGCCACGTCAGGACGTGGCCCAGAAGTTTCTGGGGCGTCAGGCTCGCAGGCAAGCCATGCGGGGTGTTTTTCAGGTGCTGGAGCCGCTTGACGGGCGTGCCGTGCTGCTCATCGATGATGTGTTGACGACGGGGGCCACGCTGGATGCACTGGCGCGTGCCTGTCGTGTGGCCGGCGCCGGCCCGGTGTATGCCTTGGTCGCGGCTCGGGCGCCCTGGAAGTCAACGAGGTTCTAGTCTTTTCTGTTGCGTCGCCAGCTGGCGGCTTTTCTGTGTTTTTTTGGGTTCTTCATGTTTCATATCGTCCTGGTTTCGCCCGAGATTCCTCCCAATACGGGCAATGTCATTCGTCTGGCGGCCAATACAGGCTGTGTCCTGCATCTGGTACGGCCTTTGGGCTTTGAGCTTGAGGACAGCAAGCTGCGCCGTGCCGGCTTGGACTATCACGAATGGGCCCAGGTCAAGGTGCATGACAGCCTTGAAGAGGCGTTGCGCGCCACCGGCACCGCGGCCGATCGGGCTTTTGCTCTGACGACGCGCGGCAGCCATTTGCTGGCGGAGCAAAGCTTCAAGCCGGGTGATGTGTTTGTGTTTGGTCGTGAAACTGCAGGTTTGTCGGCCGAACAGCTTGCATTGTTTCCTCAGGAGCAGCGGATTCGTTTGCCCATGCTGGCTGGGCAGCGTAGTTTGAACCTGTCCAATGCGGTGGCGGTCTGTGTGTTTGATGCCTGGCGGCAGGCAGGCTATGAGGGCGGGGTGTAAAGGGGGGCTGGTCTGCTTCGCCATGACATGGGGCTGGCAGTGAGGCGGCACAGTCCGTTGAGCTTGGACGGACTGTGCGTGATGGTGGTCGAATCCACAGAAAGATGGCCCTGCAACCAAGAGGTTCGCAGGGCCATTTGCAGAGGAATGAGTCGAGGCTTTTATTCCAGCGACAGATTCAGGCGTTCGATCACCTCATCCCAACGAGCTTTGTCGGCCACGATCTTGTCCGTCAGCGCTTGGGGGGTGGAGGGTTCGGACGAAAAGTAAAAGGCCTTGAGCTTGGCCTTGATATCGTCGCGTTGCAAGATGGTGGTGATTTCCTGGTTCAGACGTTTGACGACATCCTCCGAGGTGTTGTGGGGGACAAAGAAAGCATCCCAGGAGATTGCCTCGAAGTTTTCCAGACCGGCTTGTGCCATGGTGGTTAAGTCCGGCAGCAATTCGCTGGGCTGCAGGGACGTCACGGCCAATGCCTTGACTTTACCAGCCTCAACCTGCGGCATGGCAATGCCTGGAACCATGAAGGCGGCGTCAATGTCTCCGCCAATAATGGCCGTCAGAATTTGTGGAAAACCGGAGTAGGGGATTTGCTCCAGCTTGATGTCGACGGCATGCTCGAGCATGGCCATCGCCAGGTGGGCCGAGCTGCCGGGGCCGACAGAGCCGTAGTTCAATTCACCGGGGCGGGATTTGGCCAGGGCAATGAACTCCTCTACTGTATTGGCGGGTGAGTCAGCCGGTACGACCAGAACGTTGGGGCTGGTGCCAATCATGGAGACAGGCTGCAGATCGTTCAGCGGGTCGTAGCCCAGCGAGGTCTTGTAAAGGGTGGGAGCCGTCACCATGGGGCCGTTAATGGTCAGCAGCAGGGTGTAGCCGTCGGGCTTGGCATGAGCAACAAAGCGGGTGCCGATATTGCCGCCTGCACCCGGGCGATTGTCCACAATGATGGTCTGCCCCAGGGCCTGGGAAAGGGGTTCGGAAATGGCACGAGCCAGCGCGTCAGGCGAGGAGCCTGCCGGGAAGGGCACCACCATCTGAATGGGACGTTCAGGCCAGCTGGACTGGGCCTGAGCAGCCTGCGCCAGCAAACCGGTGCAGGCCAGCCCCAGCACGGAGCGGAGCAGAAGATCACGAGAACGAGCAAGCAATGACATTGTTTTGATGTTGAATAAAAAGACGGTTGACCGCCGGCCTGACAAGGAGAGGCCAGACCAGATGGCAAGCGGGGTTAATGGCCTTCCTGCTTGGCCTCGCGAGTGAGCAAGGCGTGGACGGCTTCACGCGGGGAGAGCTGTTCAAACAGAATCTGGCAGACCGCGGCGGTAATGGGGAGTTCAATGTGGTGCGCCTTGCCCATCTCCAGAACCGCGCGGGCGCAGCGTACCCCCTCGGCCGTAATGCCGGTGGCCAGGATGCTGTCCAGGCTTTCTCCGGCGCCCAGCGCCAGGCCAACTTGCCGGTTGCGGGAGAGCTCGCCGGTCGCGGTCAGGACCAGATCTCCCAGACCGGCCAGTCCGAAGAAGGTTTCTGCGTGACCGCCCAGAGCGACACCCAGACGCTGCATTTCAGCCAGGCCTCGGGTAATCAGGGCGGCACGGGCGTTGTGGCCCAGGCCCAGTGCGTCGGCAATGCCGCAGGCAATTGCCATGATGTTTTTGACAGCGCCACCGACTTCCACACCGATCATGTCGGTGCTGGTGTAGAGGCGGGCTTGCTTGCCATGCAGAGCGGCCAGGGCGATGTCCGCCATGGAGGCGGGTTGGCAGGCCAGGGTCAGGGCGACAGGCAGGCCTTTGGCCACTTCCAGCGCGAAAGAGGGACCAGACAATACGGCCCGGCCTAACCAGGGGCGCTCAGGCAGGCTTTCGCGCACAATCTGATGGGGTAGTAAACCGCTTTCCTGATGAAAGCCTTTGCAGGTCCAGACCAACAGGACAGGATGACGGCGTGTGGCGGGCAAGTGCTGCGCCAGGTCCACACAGGTCTGTGCCAGACCACGAACAGGCACACCCAGAATGATGAGGGCGGGCCCGGTATCGTCGGCCAGTGCGAAATCCATGACGTGCTTCAGATTGTCGCTGGCTTGTAGCGATTCGGGGAGCAGGACATCGGGCAGGTAGGCGGGATTGCGATGATCCTGCCCGATGGCATGAGCTGTGGATGATTTGCGCGCCCACACCATCGTGGGAGCCTGGAGGCTGGCCAGGGCGGCCAGCGCCGTGCCCCAACTGCCTGCGCCCAGGACTGCGACACGAACAGGAGTGTGCGCGTTTGACATCATCAGGCCTGCAAAGGCTGGCCGTCAGTTTGGGCTGCGCCCTGTTGCTGAGCCAGGCGCTGCTCGTACAGGGACTGGAAGTTCACTTCCGTCAGATGCAGGGCAGGCAGGGACGTACGGTTGATGGCGTCGGCCACGGCAGCGCGCAAGTATGGGTACAGCATGGTGGGGCACACAATGCCCAGCAAGGGCTCGAGCTGCTCTTCAGGAATGTTGGCAGCTTCAAAAATACCGGCCTGGGTGGCTTCCACCAAGTACATGACCTTGTCGCCAATGCGTGTGGTCACTGTGGCGGTCACGGTGCTTTCGTAAACCGTGTCAGCCAGGCGCTGGCCGCCCACATTGATGGACACTTCCACGGAAGGGGCCTCTTGCTCCAGAAAGATCTGGGGGGCATTGGGCATTTCGATGGACAGGTCTTTGATGTAGGTGCGCTGCAGGCTGAAGCTGGGTTGTTGAGCTTCTTGTTCAGCGGCTGTGTTGTTCTGGTCGGCCATGGGTGATCCTATGGGATAAAAAAATGGTTAGAAAAAAAATCAGGCAGCCAGCAAAGGCAGCAGACCACCTTCACGGTCCAAAGCGGCCAGATCATCGTAGCCACCTACATGGGTGTCGCCAATGTAGATTTGGGGAACCGTACGTCGACCGGTACGCTCCATCATCAGGGCGCGCTGTTCCGGTTCGCGATCAATCAGGATTTTATTGATTTCGGTGACGCCGCGTTGTTTGAGCAGCATTTCAGCGCGCACACAATAAGGGCACACCATTGTGGAGTACATCGTGACTTTTGCCATGAGAGCCTCGTAGAAGGAGAGCTTACGATTTTTTGACGGGCAGACTGGCCTGCATCCAGCCCTGGATACCGCCTTCCAGTGTGTAGGCCTGCTCAATGCCATGTTTGCGCAGAACCGCAACGCTGCGTTGGGCGCTACGGCCAGTTTCACACACCAGGATGACAGGTTTGTCTTTGGGCAGGCTGTTGGCCTTGGCGTCAAGGTCGGCAGCCGGGATGTTGCGCGATTGCGCAATTGCCGCGGTCTTGAACTGATCGGCGCTACGTAGATCAATCAAAATAGCGTCTTTCTGGTTTACCATCTGTACCGCTTCAGAGCTTGAAACTGCGCGCCCGGCACGGCCTTTGAAAAAGCTGGGTATTAACAGCATAATGCCGGCAAGCACCGCAATTGCTAAAATTAGAAGATTGTTCTGACTTAAGATGAAGTCCACGTTAAATCCTGTTGATTACCAAGAAAAGCAAGAAAAAAGGGCAAGATCACACGATTATAGAGTGGCGCCAATTTTTCAACCTCGAGGCTGTTTTTACCATGTATAAACTTGTATTGATGCGGCACGGCGAAAGCCAGTGGAACCTGGAGAACCGGTTTACTGGCTGGACCGATGTCGATCTTACCGAAACCGGGCGTCAACAGGCAAAGCAGGCCGGTGATCTGCTCAAAGAAAACGGCTTTGAGTTCGACCTGGCTTTTGCCTCGGTCCTCAAGCGCGCTATCCGTACCCTTTGGATCGCCCTGGATTCGATGGACGCCATGCACACTCCTATCGGTTTGAGCTGGCGTTTGAACGAACGCCATTATGGTGCTTTACAAGGCTTAAATAAAGCCGAAACCGCACAAAAGTACGGAGAGGATCAAGTTCTGATCTGGCGTCGTGCCTATGCAATCGCTCCTGATCCCGTTGCCGAGGATGATCCACGCAACCCACGCTTTGATGCTCGTTACGCCCGTGTGCCGGCCGATGAATTGCCGCGCACCGAATGTTTGCAAGACACCGTGGCCCGTGTCGTGCCGTTCTGGGACGAGTCCATTGCGCCGGCCATCCGTTCCGGACGCCGTGTTCTGGTAACCGCTCATGGCAACAGCCTGCGCGCTTTGATCAAGCATCTGGACGGCATCTCCGATGAGGATATTGTTCACCTGAACATTCCGACCGGTCAGCCACTGGTATACGAGCTGGATGAGAACCTGCGTCCTATCCGCCATTACTACCTGGGCGACCAGGAAGCGATTGCGGCCCAGATGCAAGCGGTCGCCAATCAGGGCAAGGCGCAGTAAACAATGTGGCGCTACAGCGTTTGCCTGTTGCTGGCAGCCTGGACCTTTCCGGTACTGGCTGTGGACCCGGATCTGGCCGCGCGCCAGGCCCAGGCTCAAAAGCAGCAGGCAGAGCTGCGCCAGAAAATCGAATCCTTACGCAAGAGCATTGACAGCAGTGAAAGCTCTCGTCGTGATGCGGCCAATGCCTTGCGTGAATCCGAGCAGGCGATCTCCGATATCGATCGCACGCTGGCCCAGATCGAACAGCGGCAAGAGCAGTTGCACGAGCAACTGGGCACCCTAGGCAAGCAGATTCGCGAACAACAGGCGCTTAAAGCGCAGCGTCAGCAGGAACTGGCCGAGCAGTTGCGCGCGCAGTACGCCAATGGCGTCTCTCCCTGGGCCGCCCTCTTGTCCGGCGATGACCCCAACGCCATCAACCGCGAGTTGTATTACTTGGGCTATGTGTCGCGTCAACAGACCGAGCAGGTGCATCAGGTGCGTCGTACTGTAGAGCGACTGGATCGCCTGCAGGCTCAGCTTGCCGCGCGTGAAAAAGAACAGGAGCAACTGGCTGCTGAGGCGGCTGCCCAGAAAGTGGCCTTGCAGGAACAGAAAGAAAAGCGGGCCAAGGTGGTGGCGGACATCAGCGCGGAGCTCGAGCGCCAGCGTGGCCAGGCAGCCAATTTGCAAAGCAATGACAAGCGCCTGGGAGACTTGATCTCTGGGCTGGAAACCGAGATTGCCCGCCAGGCCGAGCTAGCCCGCCGTGCTGAAGAGCAACGTCGCCGGGAGGCCGCTCGTCGTGCCGAGGAGGCGCGCAAGGCCGAGCAGCTTCGCCAGCAGGAATTGCGTCGCAAGGCCGAGCAGGAGCAGGCCGCCCGTGAGCAGGCGCGTCTGGAACGCGAGCGGGAGCTGTTGGAGCGCGCCCGCGCTACTCAGCCACCATTGCCGCCAGCCCTGCCGCCCAGCAAACCGGCGCCAGCAGAGCCGGCACAAGCCATTCCGCGTCCGCCCTTGACCTACACGCCACCGACGACAAACGAGCGGTTGCTGTCTGATAGTCTGGAGGCCTCATCCGAGCCTAGCGAGCCGATTGGCAAGCCTGTTGCTCCCAAGGTGCGGGAGGTGCAGGTGGAGGAAGAGCCTGTGGAGCAGTCTGCCGCGCCTGCCTTGGAGCCCGAAGGTGGATTTCAGGGCTTGAAGCGGGGCTTGCCCTATCCCGTGCGGGGACAAGTGCAAGGCAAGTTCGGTGCCGAGCGGCCTGACGGCGGTATTTGGCGCGGTATTGTGTTGCGGGCGTCAGCCGGAACTACGGTCCGTGCGGTGGCCCCCGGTCGGGTGGTCTTTGCCAGTTGGATGACCGGGTTTGGTAATTTGCTGATTATTGATCATGGGCGCGACTACCTGAGCGTTTACGCTTATAACCAGAGCACGCTCAAGCAGGTCGGTGATGTCGTGGGGCGCGGAGACGCTGTTGCGCGGGTGGGGGCGACTGGCGGGCAGGTTGAGCCGGGCCTGTATTTTGAGTTGCGCCATCAGGGCAAGCCCATTAATCCGCAGGTTTGGCTGGGGCCCTGAGTTTTTTTGGGCCGCCGTTTACTTTTGCTCGCATTTGTAGCGCAGGGTAGCGACTCAAGCCCAGTTCACGCTGGTCGGCGCTTTACGCTACTCTTATAATGCATGGTCGGGTCAGCTCCGGGAGGTGGCCCCGTCTTGAATCTGAAAATAATGGGAATGTGCATGAGCACTCGAAGGATTGGCAGCATTGGACTAGTGGCAGCAGGTGCTGTGGGCGGTATTTTGATCAGCCTTGGCATTACTGCGGTCGCTCAACGCGGCGAGCCATTGCCTTTGCGCGAACTGCAACAGTTCGCCAATGTGTTCGCTGCCATCAAGAACACGTACGTGGAACCTTTGACGGATCAGACCCTGGTCAATAATGCGATCAAGGGGCTGTTTACCGATCTGGACCCGCACTCGGCCTATCTGGATGCGGATGCGTTCAAGGAAATGGAAGCCATGACCCAGGGCGGGTTTGGCGGTCTGGGCATAGAAATCGGTAGCGAGGACGGGATGCCCAAAGTCATCTCGCCGATTGAAGACACACCGGCTGCCCGTGCCGGCATTCTGGCTGGCGACATCATCACGCACATCAATGGCAAACCGACCAAGGATTTGAGCCTGAATGATGCAGTCAAGCAAATGCGTGGCGAGCCCAATACATCGATCAAACTGACGATTCGTCGTGCTGGCCGGGACAAGCCGCTGGAATTCAATCTGGTGCGCGATGTCATCAAGGTGCGCAGCGTGCGCTCCAAGATGCTGGCTGACGACGTGGCCTACGTGCGCATTGCCCAGTTCCAGGAACGCACGGCGGCTGATCTGATCAAGCAATTGTCCGAAGTCTACAAAGGCCCTGGCGCACCGAAAGGTTTGGTCATTGACCTGCGCAACGATCCTGGTGGCTTGCTGGAAAGCGCTATTGGCGTCTCGTCCGCCTTCCTGGATTCGGGTGACCTGGTGGTATCGACCAAAGGCCGTATCCCCTCGTCCAATCGCGAGTATTACGTCAAGTCCATGCAGTCCGTGCTGGGCGAGCTCGACACGGATGCGGATGTCCTGAAAAAGCTGGACTGGCTCAAGACCGTGCCTATCGTTGTGCTGGTGAATGTGGGCTCGGCCTCGGCCTCGGAAATTGTGGCTGGTGCTTTGCAGGATCACAAGCGCGCCACCATTATTGGTAATCGCACCTTCGGCAAGGGCTCGGTGCAGAGCGTGGTGCCGCTGTCCGAGGACTCAGGGCTGAAGCTGACCACCGCTTTGTATTACACGCCTAACGGCACGTCGATTCAGGTGACGGGCGTTCAGCCAGATGTGGTGGTGGACGATACCGCACAAGGTAATTTGTTCCGTCTGCCTCGTGAGGTGGATCTCAAACGCCATTTGCTCAACAGTAAAGTGGATGAAAGCACCGAAGAAGAACAGCCTGATCTGGGTATGAGCCCCGAATTCAAGATGTTCGAGTTTGGTGGTGACGACGATTATCAGTTGCAGCAGGCGCTGAACCATTTGGCGGGACGTCCGGTCATGAAAAATGATCCGGCCAAAGTTGCTGCCGCCAAGCAGGCTGCTGCCCAGCGCGAGAAGGACGTGGCGTCCGAATCGACTGAAAAAAAAAGTCCCCTGAATCAGCAACCCAGCGTTGAGCGGTTCCGAATCACCCCGAAAGGGCTCGAGCCGGTAACTCCGTAAACACAGGCTCTTGACGTGGAAGATCAGCAATTACTGCGCTATGCGCGGCATATTCTGCTCGACGAGTTCGGGGTGGAAGCGCAGGAGCGGGTGCTGGCCTCCCGCATCCTGGTAGTTGGAGCGGGAGGCCTGGGCTCCCCGGTGGTGGCGTATCTGGCGGCTTCGGGGGTGGGCTCCATCATTCTGGTCGACGATGATCAAGTGGAATTGAGCAATCTGCAACGCCAGATTGCTCACACCACTGATCGTCTGGGCTGGGACAAGGTCGAGTCTGCCAAGCTGCACATTGAGCAGCTCAATCCTGAAGTCAAGGTCACTCCTGTCGTTCAGCGTCTGGACGAAGCGGGCTTGATGCATTGGGTTCGGCAAGTCGATTTGGTGCTGGATTGCTGCGACAACTTTGCGACCCGCCACGCCATTAACCGCGCCTGCGTGGCCCTGCGTAAACCATTGGTGTCCGGTGCGGCGATTCGTTTTTCGGGGCAGGTCAGCACCTATGACCTGCGTCAGCCCGACGCCCCTTGCTACCACTGCCTGTTCCCCGAAGCCGATGATGTTGAGGAATTGCGCTGCGCTACCACAGGCGTTCTGTCGCCTTTGCTGGGTATGGTGGGTAGTGCGCAAGCAGTCGAGGCCTTGAAGCTGTTAGGCGGCTTCGGAGAGCCTTTGGTCGGCCGTTTGTTAAGCGTGGATGCCTTCAACATGAATTGGCATACGGTGCGTTTTCGCAAAGATCCGGCCTGCCCGGTATGCGGTGCCGAAGCGGTGGAACAGCGCCATCAGGTCTGATTTTTTTCTGACCGCTGTGTATGTCGGTGAGTCAAGAGCAGCAAAATGGCCGCTCTTGACGACACATCACTGAAAAAGGGAATTGGCTCGCTATCGTGACACGGATGGTAAGGCCCTTAGAGGCGTGGCCAGTTCTTGACCAGTTGGGCGATGCGGTTGATGCGGTGATCGACATAAGGGCTGCGGCCATGATACATGGCGCTAAAGGGAGTGCCCGCGTTATAGATGTGGATGGTTTGCATCCCCAGCTGTCGGGCGCTTTTCAGATTGCGCAAGGTATCTTCCACCAGCACAATGTCGCGAGCCTGCGCCTTGAGCATGGCCAAGGCCTGCTTCATCAGCGCCTGCGAGGGCTTGGGGCGATAGCGACCTTGCAGTTGCATGTGCTCAATAGCCCACAGGCCATCAAAAACCGGTAGCAAATTCAGTGCCTTCAGAACACGATGTGCGTAGTCCTGGGGCGCGTTGGTCAACAACAGCTTATAGCCCGGTAGGCGGCGCAGCTGGTAGGCAAGGCCCGGCTCGGCACTGATCAGGGAAGGCACATCAAAATCGTGCGCGTGCTTGAGGAAGGCCGCCGGGTCGGCGCCGTGATGGCGATGCAGGCCAATCATGGTTGCGCCATAGCGTTGCCAGTATTCCAGACGCAGCCGGTCGGCCTCGTCCATGTCTACACCCAGGGTTTGCGCCACGCCGATACGCATTCGCCCGTCAATAGCCTGAAAAATGCCTTGAGAGGCATTGTGCAGGGTGTTATCCAGGTCAAACAGCCAGATGGTCTCATCGGGCTGGCAGGCAGACAAAGGCCGTGCCCAGGCATGGGCACGGATTGGAGCGCGCACGGATTAATGCGAGCTGATCATGGTGCCAACACCACGGTCAGTCAGGATTTCCAGCAGCAGGCAATGGGGAACACGTCCGTCGATGACATGGACGGAATTGACCCCGTTGCGGGCGGCATCCAGAGCCGAGGAAATCTTGGGCAGCATGCCACCGGAGATTGTGCCGTCGGCAAAGAGCTCGTCAATCGTTTGAGCCGACAGGCGGCGCAACAACTGGCCTTCCTTGTTCAGCACGCCGGGGGTGTTGGTCAGCATGACCAGTTTCTCCGCACTGAGCACCTCGGCCATCTTGCCGGCCACCACGTCGGCATTGATGTTGTAAGCCTGACCGTCCTCGCCGTATCCAATCGAGGAGATCACGGGGATGAACTGGTCATCTTGCAAGGCTTTGACCACCTCGGGCTGAATGCTTTCGATATCGCCCACAAAACCGATATCGAGCAGTTGGCCGGGGTGCTCGGCGTCAGGCAGCATTTTTTTGGTGACACGAATCATGCCACCGTCCTTACCTGTCAGACCGACGGCCTTGCCGCCGGCTTCATTGATCATCATGACGATGTCTTGCTGTACCTGACCACCCAGAACCCACTCCACCACTTCCATGGTTTCAGCGTCAGTCACGCGCATGCCCTGGATAAAAGTGCCTTCCTTACCCACGCGCTTGAGGGCGTCGTTGATTTGGGGGCCGCCACCGTGCACCACAACGGGCTTGAGGCCAACCAGCTTGAGCAAGACGACGTCATGGGC
>JQGF01000210.1_pt1 | contig 17183 bp, 13 predicted proteins | sample 210201 | NCBI WGS metagenome assembly JQGF01 (sample SAMN02947780, study PRJNA257236) | wastewater metagenome | biome: Domestic wastewater sediments; material: Domestic wastewater soil sediments and water; isolation source: domestic wastewater sediment treated with ammonia and hydroxylamine at...
CTGGTCATGATTGTGGTGCTGATTGAATCGACCGGCATGTTCCTGGCGCTGAGCGACATGACGGGCAAGAAGGTGGATCAGAAGGATCTGGCGCGTGGTCTGCGTACCGATGGTCTGGGCACCTTGCTGGGCGGTATCTTCAATACCTTCCCCTACTCCAGCTTCTCGCAGAACGTGGGTCTGGTCGCCGTAACGGGTGTGCGCAGTCGCTTTGTGTGCGTGGCAGGCGGCGTGATTCTGATTATTCTGGGCCTGCTGCCCAAGATGGCCGCCCTGGTGGAATCCTTGCCTACCGTGGTTCTGGGCGGTGCCGGCATTGTGATGTTCGGTATGGTCACCGCCACCGGCATCCGTATTCTGTCCGGCGTGGACTACAAGACCAACCGCAACAACTCCATGATTGTCGCCATCTCGATTGGCGTGGGCATGATCCCGCTGGTGGCGCCCAATTACATGCAGTGGATGCCCCACGCCATCCATCCGCTGATCGAATCGGGTATTTTGCTGACCTCGATGGCCGCCGTTTTACTAAACCTGTTCTTTAATGGCGCCAAAGAAGACACCCACGCAGCGGTAGAAGCCGCCAAACACGCCGAAGCGTAGTTAACGCCCGGCATGATTGAAAACCGGCCTGTTTGTTGTCATGATGAAAAACAGGCCGGTTTGATCGACACAGGTGCCCTGGGTCTGGGGGCCACCGCTCAAGGCCAAACGGGCCATACGGCGAACAGCGCTTGTCTCAGGAAGCAAAACGCCGCGCCCCCGCCACACACAAGGCGGCCCCCATCGTGACCCAGATCATGCTGGCATTGACGGCCTCGCCCAACAGGACCGCAGCCAATGCCAAGCCCATAAAAGGTTGCAGCAACTGCAACTGTCCGACTGCCGCGATGCCCCCCTGCGCCAGTCCTCGATACCAGAACACAAAGCCCAAAAACATACTGAAGACCGACACGTAGCCAAACCCCAGCCAGGCCGAGAGGGTGACCGTGTCAAAGCTGGCGGGCCAGAACCAGATCATCATGAGGAACATCAAGGGCAAGGACAGCACCAACGCCCAGCAAATTACTTGCCAGCCTCCCAGGCGGCGCGACAGACGCCCACCTTCGGCGTAGCCCATGCCACAGACCACCACTGCTGCCAGCATATACAGATCGCCTTGCCAGGCCGCTTCCAGCCCTTGCTGCGCGGCATAGCTCATCACCAGCAGGCAGCCCAAAACAGAGCATAACCAGAACACGGGTTTATGCCGTTCACCGGCCAAGACCACCCCAAAGAGCGCAGTGCACAAAGGCAACAAGGCGACATACACAATAGAATGCGCCGAAGTGATGTACTGCAGGGCCAGCGCGGTCAACAAGGGGAATCCCAGCACGACACCAAAACCGACCACGGCCAGGGACAACAGATCCGATCGCTGTGGCCGTGCCACGCGCCCCAGCAGCAACCAGACGCTGGCCAGCAACGCAGCCACGACGGCTCGCGCACCCGTCAGGAAAAATGGGTCCATACCCAGCACAGCGACCCGTGTAGCCGGTAAAGAACCAGCAAAAATCGCCACCCCCATAAAACCATTCAGCCAGCTGACCGCCTTGCTATCCATCGCTTTTTCTCCCCCAAAGAAGCTTGTCAGTACAACACAGCTATGCCAGGATACCCAGGCACAGTCCAGTACAGTTTTAAAAAACTGTATTGGCCTTTATCCCCATACACCGTGCCTAACCCTGCCTCATGCCTGCCTTGACCCGTATCGACCACCTCATGCAATCCGTGCGTGAACGCATCGCCGCACGGACCTATCCGCCGGGCACACGCCTGCCTTCTGTGCGGGCACACGCCCGTTCATCCGGCGTCTCGGTCTCTACGATTGTGGAGGCGTACGGCCGGCTGGCGGCAGAAGGGCTGATCGAAGCCCGGCCCGGCTCCGGCTTTTATGTGACGGCCCCTTTGGCCCCCCTGAGCCTGACGGCCCTGGAACCTGCACTGGACAGGGATATAGACCCTTTGTGGATCTCTCGTCAGTCTCTGGAGGCCGACGACGATGCACTCATGCCCGGCTGTGGCTGGCTGCCCTCGGACTGGATGTATGAACAAGGCGTGCGGCGGGGGCTGCGCAAAGCAGCACGCAGTGCCAGCCAGGACCTGACGGACTATGGCTCACCCCTCGGTCTGGAGTCTCTGCGACAACGACTGGCCCGCCGTCTTGTGCAATCTGATATTGAAGTTGGGCCGCATCAAATCATGCTGACCGATTCGGGCACTCAGGCTATTGACCTGATTTGCCGATTTCTTCTGGAAGCAGGCGATACCGTGCTGGTGGACGACCCTTGCTACTTCAATTTTCACGCTTTGCTACGGGCGCACAGGGCCAACGTCGTCAGTGTGCCCTACACCCACCAGGGGCCGAATCTGACCGCTTTTGAAGCGGCACTTCAACAGCACAAGCCCCGCCTCTACATCAGTAATTCGGGGATCCACAACCCGACCGGAGCACGGCTTTCGGCCGCTACGGCGCACAGTGTTCTGGCCATGGCGCAGCGTGCCGACCTCTACATTATCGAGGACGACATTTTCGGCGATCTGGAAACGCGCCCGGCAACCCGTCTGGCGGCACTGGATGGCTTGTCCCGCGTCGTGCAAATAGGCAGTTTTTCCAAAACCCTGTCGGCGTCGCTGCGTTGCGGCTACATCGCCGCACAGGCGCCCTGGATAGAAAGTCTGGTGGATTTGCGCACGGCAACCAGTTTCAGCAGCAACCGCCTGGCTTCGCATATTCTGAACAGTGCGCTGGGCGACAGCGGCTATCGTAAACATCTTGAGCACATTCGATACCGGCTGTCCAAGGCCATGGACGTGACCCTGACACGCCTGGAGCAGCTCGGCCTCAGTCCGTGGCTACGCCCGCGCGAAGGCATGTTTCTCTGGGCCCGTCTGCCCGAAGGCCACGACGCCCTGAGTCTGGCTCGCGCCTGCCTGCCCCATGGCGTGATCCTGGCTCCTGGCCCCGTGTTCAGTCAAGCAGCGGATGCCGCTCAGTTCTTGCGCTTTAATGTTGCCCAATGCAGCGACACGCGTATTTTTACGGTGCTCAAGAACGCGCTTGATCAAGCGCGACCCGATTAAGCCCTTGAACAGTGTTCGCTCTCTTGCCACGGAAACGGGCAATGATGCTCTGCCGGGGGTGGGGGATTACAATCTGTTCTGTTGGGCGGCCCATGCGGACCGCCGCCACCGATCCCATTCCCATGTCCCCCAAAGACTTACGCGATTTATTCCTGCTGGCCGCCATCTGGGGCGGCTCATTTTTATTTACCCTGCAGGCGGTTCCCGACTTTGGCCCTTTCCCGCTGACCGCCGTGCGCGTCGGTGTCAGCGCCCTGGCCCTGATGAGCTATATCACCGTCACGGGCCGCCTGCCAGTGTTCCTGGCGAACTGGAAGCCCATTTTTGCGCTCGGGGTCCTCAATGCCGCCGCGCCTTTTTCCCTGTATGCCTTTGCGGCATTGCGGCTGGAATCGGGCCTGCTGGCGGTCCTCAATGCCATGGCACCCCTGTTTGGCGCACTGGTTGCCCGGGTCTGGCTCAAAGAACGCCTGACGCCCAGCCGCATTCTGGGCCTGTGCGTCGGCTTTTTAGGCATTCTGATTCTGGTGTACGACAAGCTCAGCTTTAACAAAGGGGCCGAAGGCTGGGCTGTCCTGGCGTCTTTGCTGGCCACTGTGTTTTACGGCATTGCCGCCAACTTCACCGCGCGCTATCTGCGCGGAGTCCAACCCCAGGCGGTCGCGGCTGGCAGCATGGTCAGCGCCACCCTGGTTTTGCTGCCCGCCGCCATGTACTGGTGGCCGGCTCAAACGCCAGGCTTGCCCGCCTGGGGCGCGGCGCTGTCCCTATCCCTGTTATGTACCGCCGTTGCCTACCTGATTTTCTATCGTCTGCTCGCCAACGTCGGTCCCTCCAAAACCATCACAGTCACATTTCTGGTGCCGCCTTTCGGAGTGCTCTGGGGCGCCTTGCTGTTGGACGAAGCGCTGACCGCGCAAATGTTGATCGGCATGAGCACGGTCTTGTTGGGTACATTGCTGGCCACCGGTCTGATTGGCAGACGCAAGGCGGTCTAAGTCAGCCCCCACCGCCTTGCCCCACTCGTCAGCTAGTTGAACGCGTGTTTGACGCTGGCTGTCTGTCCTGATCGCACCCGTACCGTGCTGCTAAACGGCGGCAGGCCGGCATTTTTAATCAGGATGCGGTGTGTGCCGGCCGGCAAGGACAAGGACTTCAACGGCGGACTGACTCCCTGCTTGCGTCCATTGACGTAGATCTCGCCCCACGGCCGCACATCCAGCACGACGGTACCTTTGGCCGTGGGCGCCGCTTGCGTCGGTGCAACGGCTTCAGGCTTGGCAGTATCCGCAGGGGTCGGCTCAACCCGCGGTACACGGCTCGGCTCCTCGGACGCTTGCTCTGGCTGGGCTGGCTGCGATGGCAGGGCATCCAACCCAGCCGACATGCCTGATACCTGTACCGCCTCGGCAGCCGGCTCCACAGCCTGAACCCGTGCCTGCCCGGCTGACACGCTGGCTTGAGCCGACATGGGCGCCAACGATGGAATGGCATCGGTCGTAACGGGTTGCACCGCCTGAAGCGCGACTGGTCCGCCTTCCTGCCCCTGCCCGGACACGGCAGCGGATAACCCTGGCGGGGAAGACGGCTCACCCTCGCTCGAGGTGTTCGGGAGCGCCGCGACTGGCTCTGAAACGGCCTGTACGGACCCCTCTGCCGTCGGCAAACCCCGTAGATCCGCCTGGCCCTCCTGCCCTTTGGGAGCCGCCCCTCTGGAAGGGGTTTCGTCCATCAAGGCCTGGCCGCTCTCTGTGGTGGCAACAAGCGATCCTGACTCCTCACTGCCTGTGCTCCAGTACCCTACTGCCAGCCCTACCACCAGCAGCAAGGCCAAGCCGCCCAGCCAACGCCAGCCAAAGGCGCGGCGTTCGGTTCGTATGGGCAACACGGGCCGCGCCAGCGCTGTCTGCTCAGAGACAGAGTCAGACACCTGTCCTAACCTTTCCAGTCGTCGATACGACAGCATGGATTGCGGGCGCTGAACCCAGTCCAATGCCAAGCCCTGCAACATGGCCTGGGTGGGGCCATCCGCCTCCTCATCCATCCCCACCGGGTCCCTTAGCTGTCGCCAGGGTGCGGCCGTCAAGGGCGTGCCCGTCGTCAAGTGCCAGCGCAACGCGGCATAGCCGTAGACATCTGTCCACGGCCCAGCAGGCCGGGTCGGGTCGTCCACATACTGTTCAGGGGCCGCACAAGGCTCATCAAACGCCATGCCGTGAGCACGGGCCTGAGTCAGGTTACGCTTGTGCAGGACCTGCGCCAGCGCTTGTAACTGAACCAGGCCCTCGTCGGTCAATATCACCGTATCCAAACCTAACGCGCCATACCATTCCTGCCGCTCATGCAATTGGGCCAGTTGCAAGGCCAAATGCTCCAGAATAAGCAGCCGCTGGTCCAGCGACAAAGAATCCAGAACCTGCCCCAAAGGACGGCCCTGTCCATCATGGGCAGAAGTCGTTCGTTTCATGAAAGTTCTCACCAGGATTGAGAGAGACGGCCATCAAGATCGGCCGCTATAACTGAGGTAAACAAGCGTCGAAACAGGGCAAGGCTCAACTCACCACGATGGGTCACGCTACGCCAGTTGGGGTTGTTCATCCCCAAACACCACCAGTAGCTGCGTTGAGAGCCGGGTTCCAGGCAAGGCTGTAACACCGCCCATGGGTCTTGCGGCACAGCTCCCCCACGCGTGCCATACAACACATCCAGAATGTCCTGACCTGCCTCGCGTTGTTCCAGCCGGGCGGCAGCACTGTCAGCCAACAAGCCAGCAACCGGCAGCGCACGGCACAAGGTCTGGTCTACCTGCGTCGCGGCCCAGCAAAACCGCACCCCTTGCTGCAAGACCAGCCCCAGTTGCTCAACCAGACTGGCAAGAACCGGCAGACGAACGCGCTGACATTGCTCCAGATCCAAGGCCACCAGGGCACAGACCAGATACTCCCGTCCAACCCGGTCCTGACTGGGCATGACCGCGCCCGCCTGCACCCCGCCCTGAGGCAAGGACCTGACAAACCCCCAGACCGGAACGGCTGAGCCCGCTAGATTGACACCAGCCGGCTTAGTGAACGGACGAATCTGACTGACCCCACTACTGAACCAGCGCTCCCACGGCAGCAGAATCGAGTCGGGCATGCGTCTGCGCACGAAATCGCCCATTGCTGGAATCTTGCCGTACCACATCACGGCAAGGTTCGCGTCCAACTCATCGTTGAGCATCTCACTGGCTCCCCGGACAAGTAAACCCTCGCATTTCCGCCAGACGCCATGGATTTTTGGAACTGTTGGCCACCACATCCACGACAAACTGACGTCCGCCCAGGGCAAAGGACAGGCGCTGGGCACCTGCTGGTGCTCCTGGCACGACTTGCGCCTTGTCCAGCAAGCGCAACAGCGCCCACGCGCCAGTGGCCCTTATACCCGACCCCTCGGACTGCGGTTGGGCCTCCAGGCTGACCTGACGGCCTCCTCGCGGCCCAGGCCACTGCACTCCCATCGCTACCTGGGGGCCATGCGCGTACCGCAACACCTGCCCATCCACATCCAGAAGCACTTGCGACAGTGCCGCATCCAGTTGCACCGGGGTGAATGCCAGATCAATACGTGGCTGAGTGCTTCCGGCTGGAAAAAACACGTCACGAATCACGGCGGCACGCTGAAACGCATCCAGATAACGGAAGCTGGCCGCCGCCTGCCCGTCTATACCCGGCTTGAAACGCCAGCGCCCGCCCGACATATCCACCTGATGCATCAAATGCTCTTGAAAGAAAGCATCCATCAAGCCACCCGGTGCGAACAGACGAGCAAAGTCGTTAGGAGCAACATCCTGGCTGGATTGCCCCGCAAAGGGATAACGCCCTGCGATCGCGCTACGGCAAAACTGGCCCAAGGTGGCATCGAGCAACTGCCCCAGACTCGCTTGCGTGCGTGAGGCAATCTCGGCAGAGGCGCCTACCGAGAACTGGTCCAGCGCATCACGCAAAGGTCCGGGCAAACGCCCTGCCTCGGCCTGCAACTTGGTCAGCACATTGGACGGCGGCGGAGTTCCTGCACTGCGCAAAGCAGCATCCGAGGAGGTCAGAAAGGCATAGAACTCATCGAGCAGCTCCAACGTGCCATCAATGGGTGCAGGCGCGCCCCCCGTGCTGGAGGCCAGGCGGTGATAAGGCTCAAAGTGCTGATCCACAATCGCCTCGACCTGTTTGGCCTGAGGCTCATTACGACGGCTCCCCTCCAGACCGACCGGACCGAACATCTGTTCCAAGGCCTGGCGCGTATCGTCCAATCTCACCTTGGCCTGCGCACCCAGCGATGCTCCTTGCTGAGCATCCTCGCGCAACAAACGGGTTTGCAATGCCACTTGCTGCACCAGCTGTTTCAAGGGCGAGTCGGCCATGGACAAGGTACGGGCCAACTGAATGTTTTCCAGCAAACTGCCGCCTTGCAGCAGACGCAAATCCGCCAGATAGTCATCCCACACACGCACATAATCGAGCAGATACAGGCGGCGCAATTCCTGGCTGGCGGCCCGGCGCGCCGCCTCGGATTGGGCGGCGCCCGTGTCCAAGCCCAGAATCCAGCGATCATCCTCGCGCATCTGTCGCAACTCGCTGTCAATGCGCGGTTCGACCACCGTCCAGTACCCTTCGTAGGTGTACAAGCCGTCCACCCCTTCGGTTAAGGGCTTGCCGCTGGCACGCTGGAACACGGAAGCGGCATAAGGCCCCGCCATCCCCGCGACCGACATCGGCAACAAGCCGGGCGTGGCCGCCAACATGCGACGCATGCGGCTGTACGTGCGCTGCTCCAGGCTGATGCGCGCCAGCCGCTCCCGACTTTGCGCGATCAAAGCCTCATTACGAGGAAAGGGATTCAGTAGCAGACCGGCCTGGGTTACCGCGCGAACGTGGCCCTCCAGCCTGTCGTACTGCGACTGGGTAAAACCGGCTGGCAAGTCCTGCTTCAAACTGCCCAGCAACCAGGTCTGCAAATGGACAGCGTCATAGCGTCGCGTGTCGTAGAGCATCAGGTAAGCGCGCAAGGCCTCGTAACCATACTCCAGGTCCTGGGCCTGTTCGCTGCGCAGCACAGTTTCAATACGACGTGCCAGCAAGGGAGCCAGCAGCTTTTCCAAGGCCCGCTGATACACCGTATCCGCAGCGGCTTTCATCTTCTGGCCCTGATATAAACCCATGCGCCGCTCCAGCCCCGGTGCATCCAGAGAAAACTGATCGCTTTGCGGCAACAGCGACAACATATCGAGCAAAGGCAGCAACCCTACTGCCGGCGTGGTGTCCAGCACCTGTGTCTGATCCGCTTGTTGCTGGGCCTGGGGGATACGAGTCTCTACCTGTTCCACGTAAGCGCGATTCAGGAGAACGCTGCGGCCCCAGGCCAGCCCCAACAGCAGCACACCGGCCGCCACCAGACCGTAAACCAGAAAATGGCGCAGGCGCACGCGGCGCTCCCAGCGCTCGTCCCGGCCCGCCACGCCGGCCTCCTGAAAAATCAGTTCTTTGAGCAACTGGGTCAGAAAGTAGCTGCGGCCCTGGTTCGCCACAGGCTGAGCGTGATCCGCCTGTACATCCACCTCCAGATATTCGCGCAGGGGATCACGCACCTGGTCCAGGCGCACCCCGCCTTGACGCCCACTGGTGAAGTACACGCCGCGCAGCAAAAGCGGTGCCTCGAATCGGGACTGGCTAAATACCTGTTCCAGAAACTCTTCCAGCACCGGCCCCAGGCGGGCAAACTGTTGCGGAAGCAGATACGCCTCGGCGCGTACACGTTCATCAGGCTGCTCGGCCATTACTGCGGCAAGGCCACGCTCCAGGCGCTGATGCAAGGCCTCATACTCGCGCCCATAGGTGTGAGACAAGGAAAACCCCGCCTCCCGCGCACGCTCATACGGCAGGGTAAAGCCCCAGACCTGTTCCAGCTCCTGGCGGCTGCAATGATCGAAATACTCCTGAAAACCCTGGAGCAAATCCATCTTGGTGACCAGCACATAAATAGGGAACTGAATCCCGAGCCGCTCGCGCAGCTCAGCCAGACGCTGGCGCAATACCTGTGCGTGGTCGTGACGTTGCTCCGGGGTACTGGACAACAGGTCCGGCACACTGATTGTCAGCAAGGTGCCATTGATCGGTTGGCGGCGACGGTAGCGCTTGAGCAGACCCAGAAACCCCCGCCACTCCTGCTCATCACCCACCGGATCACTCTCATGGGTGGTGTAGCGGCCTGCCGTATCCAGCAACACCGCTTCGTCGGTAAACCACCAGTCACAGTTACGCGTCCCGCCCACCCCGCGCAAGGAGGTTTTCCCATAGCGTTCCGACAAGGGAAACTGCAGTCCCGAATTGACCAGTGCCGTTGTTTTACCGGCACCTGGCGCCCCGATAAAGACGTACCAGGGCAACTGGTACACGTACTGACGTGACAAAAGGGAGCGCAGGCGCCCGCCCACATGCGAGCCGAAACGAATCCGCTTGAGCAATTCGATCGCTTCGTCAAACTGGCTTTGCAATGGATGGGAAGTGACGCTCGCAGCCGCGGCCGCCGCCTTTGGCGCGGGACGGCTCAGTTGTCCCAGCAACTGCGCGTTCAAGCGGCCTTCGCGCCAACTGCGCCAAAGCAGACGCACCAGCCAGAACAGCAACACTGCCGCCATTGCTATCCAGCGTGACAGCTCGGTTTCCAGCGGCCGGGTCTGACCCACCGCCAGCAAGGGCCCCAGTACCCAGATCAGCACCAGCAGGATCACGACGCCCACAAAGGTCCAGACGCCGCGGCTAAAGACCAGATTCAACAGACGTGTCATTGCCCGGACTCCTTGCTCAAGGGCACGATGGTGATTTCCACCCGGCGATTCTGGGCACGACCCTGAGCGCTGCGATTGTCGGCCACGGGCGCGGCATCGGCCCGGCCTTGAGCACGCACGCGTTCAGGCTGGCTCAACCGCTCCTGCAGCACGGCTTTTACCGAGTCGGCGCGCGCCTGCGAAAGATGAAAATTAGATGGAAAGCGCACACTGCGTATGGGCACGTTATCGGTATAACCTTCTACCAACACCAGCCCCGGCGCGGCCTCCACGCCATCGGCAATGCGTGCAATGACAGGCAGCAGCGGTGCGCGGACCTGGTCCGCTCCGGAGTCAAACAAACCGTCTCCGCGCAAGACAATGACACTGCGGTCGGCCTGGTCCCTGACGGTCAGCAGCCCCTCGGCAATCTCAGGAGCCAGCAGCTCTGCCAAGGCCAAAGGCGCAGGTGGCGTCACACCGGCTGGTTCGGTCAGCCCTTGTGTCTGCAAGGCTGGCAAGCGCAGGGCCACGATGTCCTCAAAGACCTGATCCGATTGCCGGTTGAGCAACAGGTTTGCGCCCAGATACATCAGCATGCACAGCAGCAGCGCCACGCAAACCGCAACCCAGATCGGCACCGGTAAGGGTTTGCCCACTTTTTGCGCCGGTTTGTCCCGCCAATGTGGAGACAGGGCTGCCGCCACTGTGGGACCGTACTGACGCAAGCTCAGGTAAAGACGCTGACGCACCGTCTCCAGTTGGCTCGCTCCCTGCTCATGGACGCGGTAGCGGCCTTGAAACCCCAAGGCCAGGCAAAAATACATCAGCTCCAGCAAGTGCAAATGCGCAGCCGGGCTTTGCATCAGCTTGTCCAGAAGCTGGAAGAACTTCTCTCCCCCCCAGGTCTCGTTGTGAAAAGTGACTAGCAAAGTATGCGAGGACCAGACGCCCGCCTGCCCCCAAGGCGTCAAGGCGGCTGCCTCGTCCAAGGTCGTACACAAGCAATAACGGGCCGCCAAAATGGTCTCATTGGCTACGGGTACCGCCTGTGCGCGCAACTCGAACTGACGGATTTCAGCCACCAGCTTGGCACGCAAGCCCGCCGGGTCTGCATGGTGGGTGCTACGACGAATATCCGACACCATGACCAACAAGGGGTTGGCGGCCTCCAACAGGGGATTGGCGCCTTGAGCGATAAAGCGCGGTGCGTCCGCGCGCGATGGGCGCGGTTCGGGCACCGAGCCCGCGCCCCAGGAAACTGTCTCGTTCATAGCCATGCTCCGGTTCAGCGGCGTATCGCCCAAAACTCAAGTTGCAGACCAGGAAAATCTCCGGCCAGATGCAGGGCCAAGGCGCCATTGTGCTCAAGCTGACGCCATAACTCGCCACCTTTTTCCAGCTCGAAGTAGGTGAACCCGGCGTGATAGGGCAAAGCACGCGGCGCAACAGACAAGGGCTGCAAACCGATACCGGGCAATTGCAGATGGACCAGATCGCGAATGCGCTCCACCGGCCCCAGTTTCACTTGCGCTGCAAAATGCTGGCGTACTGTCTGAGCAGGCAAGTCAGCCTGTACGGCCAGAATGAAACCCGCCTGCTGCAAGAGCGAACGATCGGCAATGTGAGCCAGGCGCACGCCCTGGCCTTTATCCTCCAGCGCAATCGACACGGCCTGCTGCTCCAGCACTACGGCCAAGGCCCGGCGTAACTCCAGTACCAGGGGCAAGAAGGACTGGGCCAGATCGTCATGCAGATAGGGAGGCCAGACCAGCGGCTGTCGCCCATCCTGGGTGTAGGTGGCCAAAGCGCCATACAGCTCCATCCAGAGCTGAAACAGCTCGCTGGGGTGTACATGAGCGCGCTGTTCCATGGCCCATAGGGCCGCCCGATAACGGTTGACCAGTTCCAGCATCATGAAGTCAGCCACATCGCCCTGCCCCCGCCCTCCCGGCCCCAGACGCTGGGCCAACGCCTGGGCGCGGGCCTGCAACAAGGCCTGTACATCAGCGCTCAACACGCTCAGCCGCGCGTGCGCCTGAATGGACAGGACAGGAGCAATAAAATCAGGGTCCAGCACCAAGGAACGATCAGACCGGCGTTCCAGAATGCGCGCGACCGGCATGGCAACGCTGTCTTCATAGACCTCGGACTCCGGCAAGAGCACAGGCTGCAAACGCCCCAATTGAGACAGACAAGGCTCGGGGGACAGGCCGCTGCTGTCATACAAGTCCTGCTCGCTGACCACATAGCGCGAACGACGTGCGCTGCTCCCGTCAAACTGAACTTCTGCTCGACCTGCCTGAGGCCGAGGCAACACCAACATCAGTCGCTCGGGACGCACAAGCTCAGGGGCGGTCCAGGCCGCGATCTGCATGGCGCCCGGCCTGCTGTCAAATGGCGTCCCGTCGGGCAGCAGGCCACGCGCTTCACGCAGCGCTACACTGCCCATGCTCAGGGCCTGCTCGTCCAGAATCAAGGCTTCAAAGCCCCAAAAAAAGGGCTGTGTGGCACGCCGTCCAGCCTGGGCGTAATGCTCCAGATACCGCTCCATCTGCTGAAAATGCTGGGGCCGTAAAAAAAGCCCTTCGGTCCAAATCACTTTATCCATTGAATTAATCCGTTCCACACCTATCAATCAAGCACTTGAATGGCGTTTTTGCGTAATTGCAGACTGACCTGGACGGCATCGGGAGCCGATTGCCAGAACTTGTAAATATTGGTGGTGCGCGACTCGGGCAGCGGCAGCAACACTCGCCACACACTGGCATCCAACTCGCGATAGCCCACGACCACGCCGACGGCGGTGGCCTGCAGGTCGCCCGGCCTTTTGAAGGTATGGGTCTGGCCGGGACGCAGCACGATCTGCGCGACATTGAGCAGGTCAGCTTGCAAGGCTTGTTGCGGGTCGGACTGCAAGGCAAAGAAATCCCGCGACTCAAAAGCACTTCCCGAGCGCAGCTCGAACACCAGCACCTGGACCGGAGAAGGCCGACCCGTGGCATCCGGGTTGAGCTGATCGTCCGCAGTCAGAACGATTTCATAAGGCACGGCCATGCGACTGGAGGTGGACGCGCACGCGGTCAACACGCCCAACATCAGCAGCGAACACAAACGAAGCAATCGGCAAACGGTCACGACGTCTCCTTGAATGACAATGCGCCCCATCTAAAAGCATGAATGCGACAACTTTGTTAAGGACACGGGGTGTTTCGGTGCTTACCCTTGCGCAACAACTCTTACAAAAGCATCCGCGTCATGTCATCTGGCTGTCTTTTTCCTTTCCTAGTCTTGGTGGCAAGTTCAACTTTTCTTTTTTCTGCCATGTATTTACCTGCCCGCCTGATTTCACCGGCTCTGGCCTTGTTGCTGGCGGCCTGCGCCCAGACCCCGAACAAACCGGTGGCTGTATTCAGCCCGGCTGCCGAAGCTGAGCTGGAGCAGATCCGCTCTGCCTTTCACGAAGGCGACTACACCGCCGTGATCCGGCAAGTAGGACGCTCCAGCACCTTGCCTGCTGCCGCGTCCCATCAATACAGCGAAGCCTTGAAACTGCAGGCCTTCAGCTTTTGTGTGCGCGACTACACCTTTTTGTGTGAAGAGCGTTTCAAGCAGGCCCGGGTGGTGGACCCTGGTTTTAGCTTGGCCCAGGCCGAGCGCGGTCACCCCATCTGGGGGCCGGTTTATGAAAAAGTGGCGGGAGCCCAGCCATGAGCACGTCGTTAGACTGGCGTTTACAAGCCGAATCCGGTGGCCCTCCCCGCCCAGTGCCTGAACCCGGTCTGGTGTGTGGCTCCTGGACGCAGGCTGATCTGGTCTTACCCGACAACAATCAGACACCGCCCGTCCTGTCTTACCTGCGACGTCAGCAAAATGTGCTGACGATTCAACGAGCCAGCGCAGACGGTCAGGTCGCCGTCAATGGCATCGAGCTGGCACTGGAGCAGGTCCAGACCTTGCACAATGGGGATCGCCTGACCTTAGGAGACATGCACTACCAGGTGGAGTCGGGTGCCCATCCTGGCACGCAGCCTGAAACGCCTTTGGCTGCGGCGCCCATGGCCGATCCTTTCGCAGACCTGCATGTTCCCGGCATGGTCCCGGTGGGCGGCCCCATGCCGGCCCCTTCGGACAAGCATCCCTTTGAGGCCGCCGCCCAACCGGGCCGCTCGACCAGCACCGACAGCCCGATTCCGGCAGTCAGCTGGCAGCCCGAATTGGGCCACGCGCCGGAATGGGTCAGCACCTTGTCGGACAAGGAAAATGCGTTCGATCTTTTGCAGGGAATGCGTCAGGCCTAAGCCTTAGCGCCGCGGATCGTGCCAATCGGGGCGGCTGTCCAGAAACAGGCACAGATCCGCTCGGTCCTGCGTGCCGGGTTTTCCCAGCCAGGTTTCCTGGCCCAGCCCCACTCCCGCCCCCAGGCCCAGATCAGGCTGTTCACTGGCATGCAGCACCAGTTGCAGTTGAACCGACCACTCCAGCCCCAGATACAGAGCCAGGCAATAGCGCAATTGCCGCCACGCCGGACGGCCCGGCAAAAAGCGCCCATAATCCTGCCGACTCAAGGGGCCAATCCGTATGCGTATGGTTTGCTGCACGTCCAGAATACGTGCGCCAAGAACGGTATTTTTCCCAAGCCCCGAACAACTGCGGCCCAGACAGACCTGGGTTTGATCATCCAGCGCGACCCAAACCGGCACGTTCTGCTGAATGCTGACGGGCACTTGAAAATAGCTGGCCAGAAGCGCTTGCAGGGCAGGCGCACTGCGAGTTTGGGACGCCAGCGCAGGCGCCTGAAAATACACGGCATGATCGCTCATGGGAGCCGATTCGCCCTGACTCCCTACTCCAGCCAGACTGGCCAGCCAACGCGTGAAACCATCCTGATCATGTTCCAGGTCACAGACCGCCTGCGCTTGTGCCCATGCTCTGAAAAACAGCAAAAACAGACGGTGATGAAACTGATCCAGAAAGGCCACACCGGCATGGTCACCAAAGTTGCGGCTCCGCTGGAAAAAGTACTCTGTCATGTGCAGTGGCAAAGGGCCATTGGGCCCCCACAAGCCAAAGCCTTGCACATCCAGATGCAGTTGTTCATCTTCCCAGCGCGCGGTTTGCACGCTGGAAGCCGCAAACGCCAGACTCGGCGGCTGGCCTACCCGCACCTCTTCCTGACGCGGCGTAGGCGCGGTTCCCAAGCGAGGCTGGCCCTGGGCTGCCTGCAAGGCATCAACGGCCCGCAAGACCCGAAACAGATCATGCCCAAAAGGCCATTGCTGAATGATCCGACCCAGCTCCTCCAAGGAAGCCTGTGGCTTGAGCTGCTCTTGCTCGGCCCGGTTCACAGCACCGCCCGCGTACCTGCTTGCGGCCCCCAGGCGCCCAGTTCCACTCCTGCTTCGGAACGAAATTGGGTAGAAACAAAACTGTTCAGACTGACATGGCGGGCCAGGTAACGACTGAGCACAGCGGCCAGAACAAACGGACGGCCACCGGGAAAACCACTCTGATCCAGCGTGACCTCAAAATGCACGCCACGCGCCATCACCAACGGCCCTGGCCCAGGCATGGCCCGCTGCACGGGCCGCGCCTGAACCGCCATAAGGGACGCCAGCTGGCGCAGAGCACCCGCATCAGCGCTGTCCACATGCGGAGCCAGCAAGGCACGCCAGCGATCCGCCGCCTGTATCGGGTCTGACTGCGCCACACCCAACTGGGCCAAGCTCATCTGCGCGATCAGCTCCCAGGCCTGGCGGCCTCCCGTCGAGGCCGCTCGCGGTCGGGTCAGTCCACCCAACAGGCGGATACCGGCCACAGGGGCCGACACCTGCAAACTGAAATCCGACTCAGGCGAACGAGGCAGCAGCAAAGGTAAATCACGGTTACTGCACCAGGCGGTCACACTGATCTGATTCATGCCAAAAAACTCGGACTGCTCATGCTGATTGACCAACGAGACATAGACTTCACTGCCTACGTAACTGCTGCGTCCCCCCCAACGCTTCTGGGCATCGGACACGAGGCGCGGTTCACGGCGCAACGTGTAATAGCGGCCATATGCCCCTCCATCCTGAGCCGTACTGGCATACAAGGGGCGAAACACAACATCGTCTGTTCCTCGTCGGCCATGGCCTTGCACCCGCTCCATCAGGCAAACTTCAAAGTCCATGGGACGGGTTCTGTCCATGACCACGTGATGATCGCTTGCCTGGGGACGCAAGGCCATACGTTCACTGCGTCGACGAAACAAATTCACGACGGGCGTGCAATACAAACGCACATGGCCAGGCCCGACTCGAGCGGCCAGATCAGGCCAGGCCTGTTTCAACACAATGTGCACACTCCAGCGACGGCTTTTCAGCGCCTGCGCCCGCGCTCTGGCAATTGCGGCTTGCAAACCCCGTAGCCGCACGAAAGCAAATCGCCCCGGCAAGGCAAAGTACTCCCGCAACAAGCGATGGCCGGAGAACTCCTGGGACACCATGGGCAAGATGGCTTGATCATCTTCCAGGCCATCGTGTGTCAGGCAATCGGACATCGCTAGAAACTGCGGCGCCTCGTCCTCCATCTGCACGAATACCCCCAAGGCCTGACGCAACAAGGCATCGAGCAACACGCTGCTGTCAGACTCCGGGCCAGCCAGATGCAGGCTCAACTCATCTACCGCCAATTCTTCCAGTGTCAGGCCGCCTTGTACCGAAAAGTCCAGCCGCAAGGCCGAACGAGCCTGTGCCGCCTGTCGACTACCCAGCGCCGCCAGCGGCAGATCAGCAGCGACATCACCCAGTTGCACATGCGTCAAGGCCATGGGCCACAAAGAGACGGTATGACAGGTGGAAAACTCACAGGCGGTTTGCTCTCCAGCCGGAATACGGGAGCGCAAGGTGGTGTGACGCGGCACCGTAAAACCTTTGGCCAGCGCCCCTTCGCTCATGCTGGGACAAAACTGCACCAAGCCCATGCTGGGAGTGGGCATCAGCCAGGAAGGCTGGATCACATCCAGCAATTGCTGGCTCAGGCGGGGAAACTCCGCGTCCATCTTCAGCTGGATGCGGGCCGTCAGAAAGCTGAACCCCTCCAGAAGGCGCTCGACATAGGGATCAGCGACCGCCGTATCGTGGACACCCAGACGGGCAGCCACCTTCGGGTAGGCTTGCGCAAACTCGGCGCCCAGCTCGCGCAGATACGCCAGTTCACGATTGTAGTAATGCAAAAGCTCCGGATTCATCCCGATGCGTCACTCTCTTCAAGATCCAGT
>JQGF01002686.1_pt1 | contig 17139 bp, 13 predicted proteins | sample 210201 | NCBI WGS metagenome assembly JQGF01 (sample SAMN02947780, study PRJNA257236) | wastewater metagenome | biome: Domestic wastewater sediments; material: Domestic wastewater soil sediments and water; isolation source: domestic wastewater sediment treated with ammonia and hydroxylamine at...
CTGGAAGTGCGTGGGATGGGGATGGTAACAGAAACGACGACTTCTCTCCCACCTAAAACCCGACTGAATTAATCGGGATTGAATATTTCAACCTTTAAGCGATCAACTTTGACTTTCATCAAAGAGTCATCGGGTATTCCTTAATATGCTTATAACTATAGATAATTTAAACGGGTTTTACCCAGGCATAACGAGGTATAAACATGCTCCCCCCCGCCGTGCCCCAAAAAGGCAAGCGCCGTTTCCTGAAAGAGCTGCTGGGCCTAAGCGCCAGCGCCACCATCATCCCTATCAAGCCAGTTCAGGCTGCCATGAACAGCCAGCCCGAACGCCGTCCGGGCGGCCCAGAAGGGGCCCGCTACGGTATGTTTGTTGACCTGCGCAAATGCATCGGCTGCCAAGCCTGTACGGTCAGTTGTTCCATCGAAAATGCGCCGCCTATCGGCCAATTCCGAACCACCGTCTTGCAATACGAAGTACTGGACGGCCAGCAGCAAGCCGCCATGCTGAGCCTGCCGCGCCTGTGCAACCACTGCGACAACCCGCCCTGTGTGCCGGTTTGCCCGGTACAGGCCACCTTCCAGCGCGAGGATGGTGTTGTCCTGGTGGATAACGAACGCTGCGTAGGCTGCGCCTATTGCGTCCAGGCCTGTCCCTACGATGCCCGTTTCATCAATCATGAAACTCAGACTGCCGACAAATGCACCTTCTGCGAACATCGTCTGGAGGCAGGCCTGTTGCCGGCCTGTGTGGAAAGCTGTGTCGGAGGGGCCCGCATCATCGGTGATCTGAACGACGAAAACAGCACCATCTCGCGCTTGATGGACGAGCACAAAGACGAAATCCGGGTCCTGAAGCCCGCCATGAATACCAATCCCCATGTGTTCTATCTCGGTCTGCCCGACGAGTTTGTCGATGGCGTGGATGGCCAGGCCAGCGTGCGCCTGACCACGCAATTCTAGGAGCCCCCCATGACCATCATCGAATTGCTGACCCCCGCTTACGACGTCGCCTGGCTACCCTGGGCGGTACAGTATTTCTTTCTGGTCGGCCTGGCGGCCACCAGTACCATCTGGGTCTGGCGCTGCGCCTGGTCCAAGGACGCCTCGCTACGCACTCTGGAACCAGCCCTGATGATCGTGCTGCTGTGCAGCAGCGTGGCCGCGCCTATTTCGCTGCTGGCCGACTTGCACCAGCCCGGTCGTTTCTGGCATTTTTATGCCCACTTCACCCCCTGGTCCTGGATGTCGCTGGGTGCCGTCCTGCTGCCGGTTTTTGTCGGCCTGTCCCTGGCCAATGTCCTGGCCTGGTGGCTAGATCGCCGCACGCTGTGGCGCTGGCTGAGCCTGGCCTTGCTGGCATCGGCCATCTCGGTTCTGGTCTACAGCGGTGCCGAAGTCCTGGTGCTGCGCTCCCGCCCTTTATGGAACACGGTATTCCTGCCCATTAACTTTGCATTGACAGCCGCCATGGCCAGCCTGGGTGCCATCCTGCTGACAGCCCGCTGGCTACCCGGTGGCATGGCTGCCTTGCCCGTTGCTGCGCTACGCCGCTGGTCCTTGGGCACCGTGCTGGCGCTCATGATCTGTGCGCTGCTATGGGTTGCCACCGGACTGCTGGGCCACAGCCGCTCCTTCCAAGCCGCAACCGAACTGTTTCAGATTTATCCCGTCTGGCGTCTGAGCTTTCTGGGTTCGATGGTCTTTGGCCTGCTAATCCTGTTCTTGCTTAGCCGACCGGCCAAAACACTGCACGGCAAGTCCTACAGCCTGCTATGCGCCGTGTTGATGCTGGGTTCGGCCTGGGTGTTCCGCTGGATCATTTTCATGGCTGTTCAAGGTGTGCCTAAGTACGGGGCCGGCTTGTATCTGTACACCATGCCTCTGGGCAGCGATGGCCTGTTGGGCATGTTGGGTGTGCTGGGCCTGTGCGTGGCCTTGCTGATGTTGAGCACCACCCTGCTCTCTTACTTCCCGGCCCGCCGTCACGCTGTTGCGGCTTAAGTTCGTACCGATCTTTTTGAATTCAGGTTTGAGCCATGAGCAAGAAAAACGAAACTCCTAATCTATCCCGTCGGCAAGTTCTGGCCCGAGGCGGCGTCGCCGTCGGCGGTCTGGCTGCTTTTGCGGCCGGCTACAGCGATACCGTCGTCAAAGCAGTCCAAGGCCTTGGCCAGGGAACGGCGGGCGTGCCCACCGCCCATGCGACGCGCGGCAATTCTTTGCAAGCCGAGTTCCGCATCGATCCCATGACCGGCCTGCTCGATACCCAGCCCGGCCAGGTCGTCAGCCCCTCCAGCTGTCTGGGCTGCTGGACCCAATGCGGCGTGCGGGTGCGCATCGATACCGAAAACAATACGATTTTGCGCATTGCCGGCAACCCTTATCATCCTTTGGCAACGACGCAACCGGCTGTCATGGATCAGCCCGTGCGCGAGGTCTATGCCATGCTGGGCGGAGAAAACGGCCTGGAAGGCCGAGCCAGCGCCTGCGCGCGGGGCGCATCCATGCTGGCTCAGCATGCCAGCCCCTACCGTGTCCTGGCCCCGCTCAAGCGAGTGGGACCACGCGGTTCAGGCCAATGGCAACGCATCAGTTTTGAACAATTGATCGCCGAAGTCTGTGACGGCGGCGATCTGTTCGGCGAAGGCCAGGTGGACGGCTTGCGCGCCATCTGGGATCACAACACACCGATTGATCCCCAAAACCCCGAGTTCGGTCCCCTGGCCAACCAGTTACTATTCACGGACGCCGCCAACGAAGGACGCACGCCGTTGGTCAAGCGTTTTGCCGAACAGGCGTTCGGGACCGTCAACGTCAGCAACCACGGCTCGTACTGCGGCCAAAGCTTTCGTGTGGGCACCGGTGCGGCCCTGGGCGATTTGAAAGGCATGCCGCACGGCAAACCGGACTGGAAAAATGCGCGTTTCGGCCTGTTCATCGGTGCCGCGCCAGCCCAGTCCGGCAACCCATTCCAGCGTCAGGGTCGCGAACTGGCCGAGGCGCGCGCGCGCAAAGAAAACACCTTCCGCTATGTGGTCGTCTCCCCGATTCTGCCTACCTCGTCCAGCCTGGCCTCGGGCAGCGGCAATCGCTGGCAACCCGTATTGCCCGGCAGCGACCTGTCTCTGGTCATGGGCATGCTGCGCTGGATTCTGGAGCAGGAACGCTTTGACCGGCAGTACCTGGCCCGTCCGCACGCACCCGGCGATGCAGACGAACAGACCGCATCCTGGACCAATGCCACGCACCTGTTGATTGCCGATCCCGAACATCCGGGATTTGGCCGCTATCTACGCGCTACCGATCTGGGCTGGGAAGTGCCGCAGGGAAGCGACGCTGCCTTTATCGTCATGAACGAGCAAGGAGAACTGCGGGCGCATACCGATCTGGAACAGGCCGAACTGTTTGTGGAACGCAAGGTTCTGCTGGACGACCAGGAGGTCCAAGTCTGCACGGCGTTGCATATGCTGCGCGAACGCACGCAAGAACACAGCCTGGAGCATTACGCGCAGCGTTGTGGCTTGCAAGAGGAAGAACTAATCGAACTGGCGCGAGAATTTACCAGCCACGGCCGTCAAGCCGTTGCCGATGCCCACGGCGGGACCATGAATGGCTCGGGCTTTTATACCGCCTATGCCATCGCCATGCTCAATACACTGGTCGGCAACCTGAATGTGAAAGGCGGTCTGGTTCTGGATGCTGGCCCTTTTGGCCCTTTCGGCCCCGGCCCTCGCTACAATTTTGCCCAGTTTCCGGGCAAAGTCGCCGCCAAGGGTGTCGCCCTGTCCCGCCACCGTTTTGCCTACGAGAAATCCAGCGAATACCAGCGCCGCAAGGAAAAAGGCGAAGCCTTGTACCCTGCGCCGGCCCCCTGGTATCCCGCGGTAGGCGGCCTGAGCAGCGAGATGATCGCCTCCGGCCTGAATGGCTATCCGTACTCCTGCAAAGTGTGGATTAATCACATGAGCAATCCGGTATATGCCATTGCCGGTTTCAAGAACGCGATGTTGGATAAGCTGAAAGACCCGACAGTCTTGCCGCTGTCTATTTCCATCAATCCATTCATCAACGAAACCAACGCCTACGCAGACTACATCGTTCCGGACACGGTCACCTACGAAAGCTGGGGCGTATCAGCCCCTTGGGCAGACGTCATTGCCAAGTCCTCCACGCTGCGCTGGCCCGTGGTGCAGCCACGCGTCGAGCGTACCGCCGACGGCCAGCCGATTAATCTGGAAAGTTTTTTGTTTGCTGTGGCTCTGCGCCTGGCGCTGCCCGGATTCGGCAAAGGCGTGCTCAAGGACAAGAGCGGCCAAGCCCACGATCTGCTGTGCGCTGAAGATTTTTACCTGCGCGGCATGGCCAATATCGCGTTTGGTGCCGGTCGTCCGGTCGGCAACGCCTCAGACGACGATATGCGCATGACAGGCGTAGATCGCCTGTATCCGGAGCTGCAGGCACGTCTGCACCCGGAAGAACAACGCAAAGTCGCCATGCTGCTGTCACGCGGCGGCCGTTTTGATCGTGTCGACAACGCCTGGAAAGGCGATCAGCTTAAAAAACGCCACGACATCGCCCTGCAGGTCTGGAACGAAGATCTGGCCCGCATGCGCCATTCGATGACCGGGGAGCGTCTGAGCGGCTGCCCCAGCTGGTACCCCACCCGTTTGGCCGACGGCAGCGACATGCGCGAGCATTTCAACGAGCAGGATTGGCCTTTCTTGATGAGCTCCTACAAGTCCAACCTGATGAGCTCCATGTCCATCGGCATGGACAGGTTGCGCCAAGTCCATCCGCACAATCCGATTTCATTGAATCAGGACGATGCCGGCAAGCTGGGCATACGCAATGGCGACCCAATCCGCGTCAGCACACCCGGCGGTTCGGTCGATGGCGTGGCCTTGGTGCGCGGTGGCATCATGCGCGGGGCCATTGCCATTGAACACGGCTTTGGCCACACCGAGCTGGGTGCCCGTTCGCATACCATCGATGGTCAGCCCATGCCCCATCAGCCTGCCTTTGCCGCCGGCGTCAATCTGAACGAACTGGGTTTTGCAGACCCGACTCGCGCCCCCGGTCAGGACAATGTATGGATTGATTGGGTATCGGGCGCAGCCGTGCGTCAAGGCCTGCCCGCCCGGATAGAAAAGCGTCAGGTCTGATCGCTTCGTGCCACACCCGCCCGTTTGCCGATGCGCAGCGGCGGGCTATTTCCCCTCGTGCCGCCTTCGCCCAAGGCAGCGCACCCTCTCCGCCGACAGTCAGTGTCGCCTGACTGTCGGCGGACGTATTTTTGGCTCGCATCGGTCATGGCTTGGCCCAAAGCCTATCCGGCAATGCCCTTCTTTGTCTGTAGACGGATTTTTTCAAGTTCTAAAAATCATTTCCGTTAATTGCATTTTTATTTTGAATAGATCCACCCAAGACAAAAAACTCACAGACACCCCAGAAATCCTCGGGAAACCGGCATCCTTATCGTCTGCCCTGACATGTTCCTGCATCCAATGGCATCCATCCCGGTTTGCTGATCGGCATCGGACACCCATGGGAATCCCAAGATATCCCAGCCGCCCAAGGTTTCCTTAAGACCCTGAAGCAAGGCCGACACCCGGCGCAACGACCCTGCCCCGAACTGCCAAGCGACTCTTCTGACATCCCGGCCGCAAAAATGGGCGCATTCAGCGCCCATCCCATCATAGTCCCATCAAGGCCCTATCGTTTACGCGCTGCGATGCACGCTCAATCCGGCAAAACTTTGCGCCACCGGCATGATTTCGATGTAATTCACATTCATGTGCGCGGGCGCATTCATGATCCAGGCAATGGTGCCCGCCACATCGTCGGGCGTCAGTGCCTGCACGTTCTGGTACAAAGCTGCTGCTTTTTCATCGCTGCCCAGACGCACTTTGGAAAAATCCGTGCCCGAGCACAAACCCGGAGCCACGGTGGATACCCGCACCGCCGTCCCCGCCAGATCGGCGCGCAGATTCTTGCTGAAATGATGCACAAAGGCCTTGCTGGCACCATAGACATTGCCCCCGGCATAGGCGTAGGCCCCCGCCGTGGAACCCAGATTAATAATATGCCCCTGGTTGCGCTGCACCATGCCGGGCAAGAGCGCATGGGTCATGTGCAGCAAGGCGCTGATATTAGTCGCAACCGTTGTATCCCAGTCTGCCAATTGCGCCTGCTGGGCCGGCGCGACTCCCAAGGCCAGACCGGCGTTATTGACCAGCACATCAATAACCGGAAAACGCCGCAAGATATCGCCCAGCGCACGGTCTACGGCAGTACGATCGGTCAGATCCACGCTGACCGGCACAAAACGCTCGCCCAACTCGTCGCCCAAGGCCTGCAATTTGTCCTGACGCCGGGCCAGACCAATAACAGTATGCCCTTGGGCCACCAATTGACGGGCAATGGCTGCCCCGAATCCAGACGATGCACCCGTAACGACTGCGGTTTTCATGTTGCTTTGTTCCTATGCTGCAGGCTGATGTCTGTCCTTTCGGCAGACAGAGAAAGCACACAGAATAGCAAAAAAGCCGTCACCGGTCAGAGGCTGGCCGGACGCTCCAAGCCCAAATGCCCACGCAAGGTTGTATGCTCATAATCGCGGCGGAATAAGCCACGCTTTTGCAGCACCGGAATCACCTGTTCAACAAAGTCGCGCACACCATTGGGCAGAGATGGCGGCATCAGGTTAAAGCCGTCCGCACCCTCGCTACGCCACCAATGCTCGATCTGATCCGCAATGGATTCGGGCGTACCCACCATCGTGCAGTGCCCGCCCCCAGCCGCCAGGCGCCCCAACAGTTCGCGCACCGTGGGTTGTTCGGTCTGGATGATGCGCAGCACCGTGGCATAGCGCCCTTTCGGGCCCTTGAAACTTTCCAGAGGCGGCAAGGCAGGTACAGGCGCATCCAGCTCCCAATCCATGCAGTCCTGGCCGATAAAGGTGCCCAACTGGCGCAACGAGGTTTGCGCCGGCAACAATTCGTCCAGTTCGCGCTGCTTGCGACGCGCCTCGTCCATCGTCGAACCCACATACGTGACCAGGCCTGGCATGATGGGCAACGGCACGCCGCGTCCGGTCGCCTGCACGCGGCGTTTCATATCGCGATAGTAGGCCTGCGCAGACGGCAAATCGTAAGCTACCGCATAAATGGCCTCGGCCTTGCGGGCCGCCAAATCACGACCCGGCTCGGATGCGCCTGCCTGAAACAGCACAGGCTGCCCTTGCGGCGAACGCGGCAGGGTCAAGGGGCCGTCCACCAGAAAGTGTTCGCCCTCGTGGTGAATGGGGCGCACCTTGTCCACCCGCGCATAATCGCCCTGACGATCCAAGCTCAAAGCATCGTCGGTCCAGGAGTCGAACAGTTTCAGGGCCGTGTCCACAAACTCTTCGGCGCGCGCATAGCGCCAGGCATGATCGGGCATGGCGGCATAACCGTGATTGCGCGCTTCCACATCGAACATGGATGTAACCACATTCCAGCCCATGCGCCCCCGAGACACATGATCGAGCGAACACAACATGCGCGCCGCGACAAACGGCGTATAGAACGTACTGGAAACCGTGCTGATCAGGCCGATGCGCTCGGTCGCCCGCGCTAGAGCGGACATCAGCGTCAAGGGCTCCAGGAACCAGCGTGGACCATCGGCCACATTGTCCGTGGACTGTCCGTCGGCAAAGAAGATCGCGTCCAGCTTGCCCCGCTCGGCGATCTGGGTCAGTTCTTCGTAATAGCGGGGATCACCCAGTCGCTCGACCTGCGAGTCGGGATGACGCCAAGCGGCGCGGTGATGACCGCAGCCCATGATAAATAGATTGAAATGCAGCTGTCTCATCCGTTTTTCACCAATCCGCCGTCCACAACCAGATTTTGCCCCGTCACGGCACGCGCCCACGGCCCGGCAAAAAACAGAGCCGCGTCCGCGAACTCCTCGGGGGTGGTCACCCGACGCAGCGGCGTGCTGGCGGCGATCAGATCGAATACCGCCTGCGGGGTGGCGGCTGACGCATCAGTAGTGCGCAGCAGCCCGCCCGAGATCATATTGACCGTAATCTGCTGCGGTCCCAGATCCTGCGACAAGGTGCGCGTCAAGGACAGCAGTGCCGCCTTGGCCGCCGTGTAGTCGTGATACGGCACGACCGGATTCTGGAACAGATTGGTGCCTATATTGATGATGCGGCCAAAACCAGCCTGCTGCATGCCGGCCAAGGCCGCTTGCGTGGTGTTCAGGGCTCCGCCCACCACCCCTTCCAATTGCTGGTTCAGATCGGCCCAGCTCAGGGTGTCGGCATGCGGACGCGCATCGCCATTGAAACTGAACGCCGGCAAGGCGTTATTGACAACAGTGGTGACCGGCGCATTGAAATGATCCTGCGCCAAGGCAAACAAAGCACGAACGGCCTGCGCGTCGGTCACGTCTGCCTGCACAGGCAGGCACTGATCCGGAAACTCGGCCGCCAGATCGTGGGCGGCTTGCGCGCTGTTCAAATAGTTGATGACTACTCGTGCGCCCTGACGCGCGAACGCGCGCACCAGACAAGCGCCCAGCCCCCGCGCACCGCCGGTGACAAGAACGACTTGTTGTGACAATTCCGAAGCGTTTTCCAGGGACATGACATTCCTTAAATAAATTCGGCGAGGATGTCGGCCCTGTTCAGACAGTAAAGGCATGTCGGACATCCCTTCGCCAGTATGAGCTGGATCAGGTTCGACGGGTTTTATCTCAGCCCTTGCCAAAAAGGACACCCCGTGCCGCAAGGGCAGACCATATCACAGAACCTGCGACAGCGTCTTTATTGACTTTCGGTCGACGCTCTCCTAAGCTTTGCGCAGTTCCTGGGGGCGTCCTGAGCGCACATTAGTTTATGTATAAATAAATATGTGCTCAATGGGCTGAGACTCCGCTGCCATGCGGTAACCCTTAGAACCTGATCCGGATCATGCCGGCGAAGGGAAGGAAACGCGGCTCTCCGCCTGCCTGCACGGCGCAAGGCAGCGCTCTACACAACAAAGCCCATTTCAATCCCTCCATTCGATAGTGTCCGCCCACAGCCCAAGAAGGAATAGACGGCGGATTATGCCTGCGCCTGCAGGCTTGGGGAGAAACCATGCTGGACCAGACCGCCACGCTGCTGTGGCTAATTGCTTTTTCAACCGTGTTCGCCGTTGCCGGCGTGCTGTATGCACGCCGCCAGAACAGTTCCCTGGAAGACTTTGTCGTAGCGCGTAATAGCCAAAGCGCAACAGCCACCATCCTGACTCTGCTGGCCTCGTCGCTGGGCGCATGGATTCTGTTTTCCCCTGCCCAGGCCGCTACCTGGGGCGGCCTGTCGGCTGTCATCGGCTACGCGCTGGGCTCTATGTCGCCCCGTCTGGCCATGATTCCACTGGGCAAACGCATGCGTGAGCTGCTGCCGCGCGGCCACAGCCTGAGCGAATTTGTCATTGCCCGTTATGGCCGGCCCATGTATGCCTTGACCCTGCTGATCATCCTGTTCTATATGTTCATCGCCATGACAGCAGAGATCACCGCCATGGCCAAGATGATCACCCTGATTGCCCCCATTCCGCTTTGGGTAACTGCCAGTGTGGTGCTGCTGGCGACCCTGATCTACACCTCGTATGGCGGCCTGCGCGCCTCCATCTTTACCGACAAGGTACAGATGCTGGTCATCATACCGATGCTAGGCCTGATCGTCTGGTTCGGCTGGCAGGCCGTCGGCGGCCCGGCACACATGCTGGACACCGTTCAATTGCAAGCACCGCGCCTGATCGATCTGGGCGATCCGGTCGGCATCAAGGCCGGCATCACTTTTTTTGTAGCCATCTTGCTGACCGGCCTGTTTCATCAAGGCAACTGGCAGCGCATCTACGCGGCCCAAAGCGACAAAGCCATGCGCAACGGCTTTCTGCTGGGCGGCTTGTTCGTGGCTCCCTTTATATTCCTGATGGGCCTGTTCGGTCTGGCCTTTGTCGGCCTGGGCGGCCAGGGCGATAGCTCCGTGGCTCTATTCAATGTGATCCTGCCACAGGTGCCGGTTTGGTTCCTGGTCTTGCTGATCCCGTTGGGCCTGTCCTTGGTCATGAGTAGCGCGGACACCGTCATCAGTGCCGTCTCCAGCATGGTCGCCGTGGATCTGGGCCGGCTTATGCCGCAACGCAATTCCGCCCAGATGATGCGTCTGGCCCGCTGGCTGGTCTGGCTGTGCGCCATCCCGGTGCTGATCGCCTCCTCGCAAGGCTACAGCGTGCTGTACCTGTTCCTGCTGGCCGATCTGCTGTGCTCGGCAGCCGCGTTTCCAGTGTTCTTCGGTCTGTACAGCCGCCGCTATGATGGCTTTACGGCCACGCTCAGCACCGTGGCCGGTCTGATTGCCGGACTGGCTATTTTCCCGCGCCCCGACGGCCCACTGGATTATCTGCTGGAATCGTTCCTGCTGGCCGCCGTTGTACCCGTCTTGGTGACGGTGCTGGTCATGCCGCTGCGTCGTCGCCTGCCCCATTTCGATCTGGGTTCGCTGGCCCAGTCCACACGCGTGCTGGATAAAAACTAAATTAAACCCAGGCCCGGACACACGCATCCTGTCCAGGCGGATACGCCAGAACCAGCGCCTGCCAGCGGTTTACGCAACAAGGGGCACCGCCAGGTGCCCCTTGTCATTGACAGTTGCCGCGCCGCTCAAGGCTGGGGCTGGGGCTGCGCCCCCTGCTCCTTCGGAGGCGTCAACAGTATCAACTCCACACGACGGTTGCTGGCCCGCCCTTCGGACGTGCCGTTGTCGCCCAACGGTCGTGTATCAGCGTAGCCGACTGCGCTCAGGCGCTGGCTCAGCACGCCATTGGACTCCAGATAGCGCACCACGCTGCCGGCCCGTGCCCCGGACAGTTCCCAGTTCGAGGGATAACGGTAACTACGTATCGGCACCGAATCGGTATGGCCTTCAATCACAATCTGATGGGGAGATGTATTGAGCACGGCCACCAGTTTGCGCAACACGGCCAAACCTTCCAAGCCCAGATCCGCCCCCCCGGACGAAAACAGGATTTCGCTATTGATGCGAAAGCTGATGGACTGATCGTTGACCACGACATCGATATCGTCACCCAAGCCATCCAGTTGCAATCCGTGGTCCTGTCCCCCCTGCCCCGCTGCCTTGCCGCTTTCCGGTAGCAGGCCCGCGCCAGCAGGCATCAAGCCCGCTCCGGCTCCGGCCGCCCCTGCCTGGGCAACAGTCGTGGCCCCCCCCTGCGCGGTACCGGCATCGGACTGCGCCCGCTTACCGGCAAAGGACAACATGACGATCATGAGCACCAGCAGCAAGGTCATCATGTCCAGATAGGTGGTCAGCCAGGACTCTTCTTCTTCCGCTGCCGCCAGTACCGGTTGATCCCAGCGCCGACTGCGGCGCGAACCCAGATTGCTGGCCAGTTGCTGCTCGACCATGCCGCGCCGCGCCTCTTCCAGCTCTTTCTGGACCGCCTTCTGGCGATCCGCCAATTCACCCAGAGTCACATCCTGATCGATGCGGGCCATGTCGCTCACCCTCGCTCGGGTGCCGGGTCGGAATCATCATCGCGTCCGCCCCGGTCGTTGATTTCGTCTTGATACTGCGCCATGAAAGAGTTCAGCGTTTCGCGCATCAAAGCAGGGCCCCGGCGTTGGCTCATCATGGATACGCCCTGCATGATCATATTCATCAGCACCACGCGCTGTTCGGTGCGGCGCTCCAGTTTCACGGCCACGGGTTTGAACAATAGATTAGACAGCAGCACGCCATAGAACGTGGTCATCAGCGCCAGTGCCATTTGCTGACCGATCGACGTAATATCGCCATCGCCCAGCAAAAACATCAAGTTGACCAGGCCGATCAGCGTACCCACCATGCCAAACGCGGGTGCAAAGCTGGCCATCACGCGAAACAATTGCGCTTCGGCATGCTCGCGAGCTCGCAAACGGTTGATGCGCCATTGCAGCAAGTCCTGAATATCCTCTTCCGAGGCCCGGTCAATCACCAACTGCACGCCGGTTTTCAGGAACGGATTGGCCACTTTTTCCAGCGCATTTTCCACGGCGCGAATATCGCCCATCATCCACAGCCGCGAGATATTGATCAGCTCGTCCATATCCTGCTGGGTATACAGGCGCTCATTGCGCAGCACCGTGCCGATCAGCCCAAATATCCGTACCACCTCGCTCAAGGGGTAACTGATGAACGTCGCCGCCAAGGTACCGACCAGCACCACAGCCAGGCTGGGCAGGTCCACAAAAAGGGCGGGGTTTTCGGCGGTAAAAAATAAAATGACGGCAAACAGCAGCACGCTGGCCACGATGCCGATCAGGGTAGAGGGGTTCATGCACAAGTCCTGGTTACGGGCCCGATGGCCATCAAGACTACATATCGGCAGAACTCAGGCTTTCTTTAGGCCAAAGACTTGATTCAGATCAAAGACAAGTGGCAATTCCGTCTATACGTCGATCTCCACCCCGCCGCCCTCAGGGCTGCTCGTACCACACTTGCAGATGCGCCTGCACATAGACCGGCAAAACGCTGCCTGCCCAGCTCCAGACCTCGTGCTGCAGGACAAAGCCGCGCCGGGCATCCTGGCCGGCAAACGCATCCGTATTCAGGACAGCACCGTTCATGTCCACGCAAGGGCCGCCCCCCTGCAGGCACAAGCGGCTTTTCAGCACGGCTCTGCCACCATGCCGATAACTGATATGCACCCGGCCCAGCGTCGCCGACCGATGCGAGTCGATCAGCGTCTGCGGCGGCGTAAAGACCTGGACCGTGCGTGCTGAAGCCGTGGTAATGGCGGCACTTGACTGTTGGGCATTCCAAGACAAAGAAGCCGCCTGAACCGAAGGCATCAACATGCATGCAAGAAGCCCGGCTTTTAAAAAACTGTTTAAAAAACCAGCGATATTCTTTTCCACAGCATTTCCGGATTTATTTCACTGTATTTTTATACAGAAAAAGTTAGCGCCTTAATGAAAAAGCCGCATAACTTAAATATTTTTTCAACTTACACACGTAAGGGCCTAATATAGCTGAACATTTTTCTGGTAGGATTAGCACATAAATTCGATCACAGACTCTGTTTCTCGTTCCCGGAAACTGAAGATGCAACCGCACAGAAAAACAAATTTTATACGCGCCGCTCTGGGCGCACTGCTTTTACTTCCATTTTCGGCGACGAGCCTGGCGCAAACGGTCGCTTTGGCGGTCGAATCCATCGCTGCCGAGCCGGCATCGGCCGTCAGCTACAACACGCCGCACTTGGTGTACAAAAGCAATCTGCAACCCATTACCTATACCGAAAACGACACCCAACGGGCATTGAACAGCCTCAAGCATGACGCCTTGATCCAGAACGCCGCCCTGCGTTCGGAAATCGCCTTTGTGCAAGACCTGAAATCGGCCACGGTGCTGTACCAAAAAAACAGCGATGCCGTGCGCCCCATCGCTTCGATCACCAAACTGATGACGGCCTTGGTCGTGGCCGAATCAGGCCAGCCCATGCACGAAATGCTGGAAATCATTGATGCGGATGTGGACCGCGTCAAACACTCCAGTTCGCGCTTAAGCGTAGGCTCCACCTTAAGCCGCGCCGATATGATGCACCTGGCCCTGATGTCCTCGGAGAACCGCGCGGCCCACGCGCTGGGCCGCAACTACCCGGGCGGACTGACCGCGTTTGTGCGCGCCATGAACGACAAAGCCCGCGCCCTGGGTATGCGCAATACCCGTTTTGTCGAGCCCACGGGTCTGTCCAGCGACAATGTATCCAGCCCCCGTGACCTGGTCAAACTGCTGGCCGCCACCAGCAAACAGCCGCGCATCCAGCAATACACCACCAACGACCAGTACTCGGTGCAACTTGCCCGTGGTCGCCAACTGACGTTTAACAACACCAACCGTCTGGTCAAGAATGCCAACTGGGATATCCAGGTCTCCAAAACCGGCTTTATCAACGAAGCCGGCGAATGCCTGGTCATGCTGACCAAAATCGAAGACCGCGAAGTAGCTATCGTCCTGCTGAACTCCTCCGGGCGCTATTCGCGCATCGGCGATGCCGTCCGGATTCGGAATCTGGTCGAAAAATCCAATGGCCTGGCGATGCTGTAGACAGCAGCGCCGTCCAGTCGCACGACATGCCCCGAAAACACCTCGCTTTGGCGGGGTGTTTTTTTGTTTCACGATGACATGTGCTGAGGACGGCCAGCGATTGGGAGATTGGGCGGCAAAAAGGGCTGTCTATTTCTTGAGCTTTTTATTTGTTCTGCCTGGAACGGGAGAAAACTGCTGTTGCAAAAATTCCATGAAGACCTGTAAACGAATCGGCACTTGCCGTCCGTACGCATGAACAGCATGCATTTCCAAGCTGGGCATAGGTAGATGGGGCAAGACGACAAGCAGCGCTCCCGACTCGATCTCTGCGGCTACAGCCACTTCCGACAGTTGCGCAATACCCGCATCGCTTAGCGCCGCATATTTCAGAACGGAGCCGTCATTGGTGTCAAAAGGGCCATCAGGGACCAGGCGGGTGCCGTCCGCCCATGTCCAGGGATACGGGCCACGTGGTGTGACATAGCGCAGGCAGGCATGCTGGCGAAGATCGTTGATGTGCGCTGGCACGCCATGCACACTCAGATAAGCAGGTGAGGCGACAAGTACCGTGCGCAGATTGGCCAGCTTACGGGCGGTCAGCCGGTTGTCCTGTAAGTCGCCTATACGAATTGCAAGGTCATAGCCTTCCCGGATGAGATCGACGTAGCGGTCGTCGATGCCCAGTTCCAGCTTCAGTCCCGGATATCTGGCGGAAAAATCCCGCACCAAACCCGCGAACAAGGTCCTGCCCAGATCGCCCGGTGCCGTCACGCGAAGCAATCCTGTCACGTCATCAGTGGCATGCAAAGCCTGTTCTGCATCTTCAATGCCTTGAAGTAGTGGCGCGACACGATCGAAGTACACCGCCCCTTCCTCCGTCAGGTTTAACGCGCGTGTAGAACGCTGGATCAGCTTCATGCCCAGCCGCTGTTCCAGGCGTGCCACGCTTTTGGAGACCGCGGATGGACTGACAACCAACAAGCGGCCTGCTTGGCTGAATGATCCGGTTTCGGCGGTGCGCACAAAGGCAAGCAGGCCCGATGTTTTTTCCAGAATGGCTGTCACTCAAGAATTATAGGAAAAAATAAAGTGAACAAAAACCATCTAATCATACAAATAATCCTGAATTAAGCTTGTCGATAACGAACATTTTCAGAGGCAAACATGAACACATTGGCTGGAAAAGCGGCAGTCGTCACAGGTGCATCGATCGCAAAGCAGCTTGCCGCAGAGGGAGCTGCTGTGGTCGTGAACGACGCAAGCGGCAAACAAGATGCCGACGATGTAGTGGAGGCGATCGCGCGCGAAGGGGGACAGGCCATCGCCGTGCAAGCGGATATTGCCAACGTAGCGGTTTTGCATGAATGCATGAAAGAACCTATGTCCGTGAAAACCATGAAACAGTGGCGCCTGACGGCACCGGGTCGCCAGAATCTTGAGCTTGTCAGCGTGCCCATACCGACAGCAAAGGCAGGCGAAGTTCTCGTCAAGGTCAATGCCGTCTCTCTCAACTACCGCGACAAAATGGCCATCGAGGATGGCGCAGGTTTGCCATCGGCGCTTCCCATCATCCCCGCATCGGATCTTGCAGGCGAGGTCATCGCCGTCGGCGAGGGTGTGCAGAAGTTTCACGTCGGCCAGCGCGTGATTTCAAACTTTGAGGCTGAGTGGCTGGATGGCAGGCCCGTGGGTACTGCGCGCAACCCCCCTTATCGAACGCTGGGCGGTGTGCTGCCTGGCGTGCTGACCGAATATGTCGCCTTTCCTCAGGATTGGTTCGTGTCTGCGCCGGATAGCCTGGATGATACATTGGCGAGCACGCTACCGGTCGCGGGACTGACGGCGTGGAGCGCCTTGATCGACAATGGACGCTTGCATGCCGGTCAGACCGTGCTGGTACAGGGCACAGGCGGCGTGTCGCTGTTTGCCTTGCAGATTGCCGTGGCGCATGGGGCCACGGTCATCGTCACCTCTTCCAGCGACGAAAAACTGGAGCGCGCCAAGCAGTTGGGCGCAACGCATGCCATCAATCGCATGAACGAAGATTGGGTGGAAGCGGTCTATCGGATTACGCATGATCGCGGTGTGGATCATGTTCTGGAGATGGCGGGCGGGGCCAACCTCGGGCGCTCGGTGCAAGCCGTTGCCGTCCAAGGTCGCATCTCCGTCATCGGCGTATTCGAAGGATTTGCTTTCTCTGGACCGACGGGCCCCTTGTTGCGAAAGCAAGTTTCACTGCAAGGCATAGGCGTAGGACATCGCCGTGGATTGGAAGCGCTCGTGCGCGCCATCGACAGCACGGGCATCAAGCCTGTCGTGGATAGCCGTTACGGGTTCGGCGATCTGCATGCGGCATTGGATCGCTTGGGCTGCGGCCCCTTTGGGAAAGTCGTTATGGAATTCGGTGCCAGCAGTGCGTAAGAGTTTCCTCAAAACTGGCAAGGAGACCCAGCGGCATTGGCAATTTCTGCTTTAGAGCGGGATGGGGTTCAGTGATTTCCGCGATCGATAAGTCATTGCCCTGTATCGATTTTCAAATCTTGTGTGACTGGCACGCAAGACTTAACACCAGCCCCTTTTTGCCCAGTTTCAGTACAATTCTTCTATGTGCATCGCTTACATCGCCCTAGGGGTCAATACGGACTGGCCGTTGATCATCGCGGCCAACCGCGACGAATTTCATGCCCGCCCGGCGCTGGCGGCACGGCCCTGGCCCAACGAGCCCGCTATTTTGGCCGGTCTGGATGTACGGGCGGGGGGCACGTGGCTGGGCCTGGAGCGCGAACATGGCCGGCTGGCCTTGTTGACCAATTACCGCGAACCGCTGGCCGCCCCCGAACCGGGGCGACGTTCGCGTGGTGAACTGATCCCGCAATTTCTGCGCGAACGGCGGCCACCGGCCGCTTTCTTGCAGGAGCTGCACGCGCAAGACCAGCACTACGCCGGTTTCAACCTGTTCGTGCTGCAATGGCCGACGGCATCAAGCCCGATGCTGGCCGGCTACTACAGCAA
>JQGF01000746.1_pt1 | contig 17091 bp, 13 predicted proteins | sample 210201 | NCBI WGS metagenome assembly JQGF01 (sample SAMN02947780, study PRJNA257236) | wastewater metagenome | biome: Domestic wastewater sediments; material: Domestic wastewater soil sediments and water; isolation source: domestic wastewater sediment treated with ammonia and hydroxylamine at...
CTATCGGCCTGAAAGCGCAGGGCACACACCAACTCGACCGGCTCCGAGCGGGCCACGGACAGGCACTCGTCCATGCTCCCCAAGGTCTGCATATGAACCCCCCACTGCCCGGACTCGGCCACAATTTTGTGCAGCATCGCCGCGTCGTCGTACAACAGAAAAACCCGCTCCACCGTCATAGTGTCATTCCTTGTTGCTTGCCAACGATTTGCTCATGAACGGCAGAACTCAACCCTGGATACGCCGCAGCAACTGCTGGGCTGACGCATCATCCTGCACGGCCAGATAAATCTGGCCTTGATTCATAGGGCCGCCGATACGAGCCACATGCACGACCCTGTCGTCCATAACCAGAACCAACAAGGCCCCCACATTGCCGGTACTGACCTCGGCCAGCTTGCGCGCACCGAATCCGTTAAGCTGGAAGTGCACCAGGTGCTGCCCCTGCTGGGTACGCAAGGTTGCCACCCGGCTCAGATCCGCGCGCTGCAGGATGACTTGTGGATACAGCCACAACGGGCCTGCCGGCCCTTGCACCTGCACCAGACCCGGCCCAGGCTGCGGCATACCCACAAAGAAATCTACTTGTGGTGCACGTGCCGGAGCCTGGGAGGCCAAGAAACTACGCGTGCCGTCCTGAGCCTCGGCATCTCGCGGAGCCGAAACGGCGGGTGGACTAAGATCCGGCGCGGCAGCGCGCGGCCCCGTCGTCTGGCAGGCCGCCAACACGGCCAACGCAGCCGCGCCCAGCAAGCGCACCACGATATGTCCGAGGTTCATGCTTAACCTCGCACGGAAATATCAACGCGCCGATTAGGCTTCAGGCATGCCAGCAATTCGCTGCGCGGCTGCGGCCCACAATTGACTAGCGGTTGCGATGCGCCGGCACCCACGACGGTTATGCGCGCGGCATCCACACCGTGGGTCCGCAATTCATGGGCCACTGCCTGAGCCCGCCGCTCGGACAAATGCTTGTTGTAACGCTCCCCCCCCAAACGATCGGTGTGTCCAACGACATGCACCTCTTTATAGGCATGTTCACGCAACTGGCCCGCAACCTTCTCCACGGCCTGACGGCCTGCATGCGAAAGCGTTGCACTGTCAAATCCAAACAGCACATCCGCGCCCAAGGAAAAGTCGCGCTGCGCGGGTTCTGCCGTTTTTACGGGTGCGCCCGCAAGCAAATCTGCGCACGCCGGGTCTTTCCACAGGAAGTTCTGGGCACGCTTGTCCGAATCAAACAGCACTTTGTACTGGCAGCTCAGATCGCCCTGCGGCGTCCGGAAATGAAACCAGTAGTCCCATTCACGCACGCCAACCAGGCCTTCGCCAAAATGGGGACGGCCCAACAAGTTGTACAACTGATCCTTGCTCATGCCCGGGCCCACCAGACGCAGATCGTCCAGATTCGGATACGAGCCGTTTTTGAAGGTGATGTCCTTGGTATCAGGCCACACCGGCTCCTGGGTGTTGCCTTTGTCGTCCACCTTGCTTAGCGAGCCGCAGCCTGCCAAGACCAATGCGGCCACCAGCGCCACAGCGCTTTTACCTGCTTGTTTCATTGTTTCGTACATTCTGTATTCTCCGTTCCGGACAGGCCCGAACGCCTGGTCTGCGGACATGCAATACCGGGCCGAGCCCGGCAAATGGGTCGCGCCCTTCTTGTGCGCGACCCTGCTAGTGACTGCTAGTGCCTGCTTACCACTGGAAGCCCACGCCTACCGAGCCGCCGTAGTCACCACGAGACGAGCCTGCCACCGTACCCTTGACGACCCAGCTGCCGCCGTCCGACACCGTAGACAAGCCCAGGGCATAGCCACTTTCGCCATTCCAGGCACCGCCGGCCATCGAGAACATGCTCTTGCCGGGCAAATACGCCTGGGGCAAGCCGGCCGTTGCCAGCGCTGCCGCAATACCGGCATTGGCGCGGTTTTCGACCTTGTTGACGCGGCCATCCAGATGATTGATCTGGCCCTGAATATTGGCCGTGGCCTGCCCCAACTGGCGCACGTTCACGGCATCTTGCGGTGCTTTCCCATCGGCCAGATTGGTGATGGGCTTGTCGTTCATGTTCACGCCGCTCTGGTTGATGGTCGGGCCATTCTCGATCTTGAGCTCGTTGGTCGTCACCGACTTGGACACCACACTGTTGACCTTGATGTCCTGAGCCATTCCGACCGTCACATTCGCGCCGGAACGGGTGATCTCGATGTTGTCGCCGTTCAGGAACTGCACCGTGGAGCCAGGGGCCACCTTATCGGCCACATCGCCGTTGGTCTGGATATTCCAGCCTGCGCTGGCCACCTGACCGACGTTATCGATCTTGGAATCCAAGCCGCCCAAGGCATCGTTGACGTTGTTGTAGCTTGTGCCGCCCACATTCAGGTCGGTCACCAGCTTGCCGTCCACGAATTTGGAGCCGCCACCCATGCCCGCCGCGATGCTGTCGCCCATGTCGGATATCTGGCTGCCATTGACCGCATCTGTGCTGTTGGCGGAAATATCGCCACGCGCCACATTGGTGATCCCGGTACCGCCGGTACGACCGCCGTCGGTGGACACGTCCCCTTCCATGGTGACCTTGCCATAGTTGACCGTGTTGTCCGGATTCAGGTCGTACTTGACGGAGCGATCGGCCACCTGCTGGGTTTCGCCGCGCACCAGTTGCAACTGTTCTTCGGTCGCACCACGGCCTTTGGTCGCGAAGTCGCTGCTGCCCAGCGTCAGATTGCTCAGACCGGTGATGTCGTTACTCTCCGCGGACACCACCACCGTTCCGGCGCGCAGCCCGGCTGCCGTCAGAGCGATGTTCGGCCCCACGCTAAAGCCCGTGTTGTTCATCACCACATCCGGGCCACCCGCCGCACCCTTGACCGTTACACCGTCGGTGTTGACCTTGGTGTCGCCGGTCGTGACGCTGTTCAGAACCAGATCATCGCTCAAGGCAATCGCCAATTGGCCTTCGGTCGCCACTGTAGAAATATTGGCGTTGCTGCCCACCACATTCAGCGTTTCACCCAGCTTGCGCTGTGTGGAGCCCGTTGTGCCAGCAAAGGTCAGCGGATTGTTGTTGATGACGTTCTGCGAGCTGTTATCCACGTACTCCTTGTTCACGATGTGCGTGTTTTCGGTGATCGGACCGGTGTAGTGCACATCGCCGCCCTGATTCACCGTGAACTGGTCGCCCAGCTTGACGGTCGTGCCTTGCTTGATCGTCACATTGCCTTCATTCACGACCAAGGTATCGCCACCTACATTCACGTTCTTCAGAATCGTGTCGCCGGTCGCCGTCAAGTTATTAACCGTGGTGTTGCCCGCTACCGTCACATTGGTCAACGCCAGATCGTCAGACAGCTTCAGGTCCACATTTCTGTCGGATTGCGTCAGAACGATATTGCCGTCCGAACTGGAAAAATCCACCGTATCGCCAGGAGCCACCTTGTTGGCCGTGCCGCCATTCACACCCAGATTCCAACCGGTATTGGCGATATCGCCTACCTCCTTCAACTGGCCAAGGTTGACCGCGTCCGTGTCGGCCGTGCCATCCGTCAGGTTAGTGATCTTTTGGTTATTCATATTCAGGCCGGTATTGCTCAGTACGGGCCCACCGCTGTTGATGGTCAGGCTGTCCGCCGTCAGCGCATTGGCCAGCAGGATTTCCAGCTCACCCGTGCCCGTTACGTTGGTACGGATATTGCTGGTATTGGCGGCTGCCGTGCTGGCCAGCGAACCCCTGATGACCTGGGTTTCACCCAGCTTGCGTGGCGTGGTGCCCGAGTTGCCCTGGAAGGTAATGGGCTTGTTTTCCACCGCATGCAACTGCGAACCATTGATAGCCTCCGTACTGGTGGAGGACACCACGCCGGCTGCCACATTGGTGATTTTGTTGCCACCCAGGTTCACGGTCGTGTTCGGATTAACAATCAGCTCGTTGCTGATATGCGCACCACCGGTCAGCGTGCTGACACCCGCCACCGTCAGTGTGCCGCCCACGTTCACATTGTTCGCCAGGCCGAACTTGACGTGGTTGTTGGCATCCTTGGTGATCACGATGTTGTTGTCGGTCGCGCTGCTCAGATCCACGGCACCGCCGGGGGCTACGTTAGTGGCCACGCCACCGTTCACGCCCAGGTTCCAACCCAGTTTGGCCGTATCATCCACGGCCCTTAACTGGCTTAAATTCACCGCATCCGTGTCGGCTGTGCCGGCCGTCAGGTTGGTGATCTTGTGATTGTTCATGTTCAGGCCGCTGCCGCCCAGCACCGGACCGCCGTTGTTGATGGTCAGACTGTCGGCAGTCAGCGCATTGGCCAGCAGAATCTCAACCTCGCCAGCTCCATTGACCTGGGTGCGGATATTGTTGGCATTGGCCGTTGCCGAGTTGGCCAGCGAGCCCTTGATGACTTGCGTTTCGCCCAGTTTGCGTTGGACAGAACCCGTATTGCCACTGAAGGTAATGGGTGTATTTTCAAGCGCATACAGCTGGGAGCCGTTGACCGCATCCGTACTGGTCGAGGACACGGTGCCGGCTGCGACATTGGTGATTTTTTGGCCACCCATGTCCGCGCCCTTGAAATGCGGCGTTTCTGCAAACTGAATATCGATCTTGCCGCCGGTAAAGACGACGTCGCCGTTACCGTCTACACCCTGTACACCAGGGGTGACCACCGTTTTGACGTTCTCGTTGCTGGTGATGGCCGCACCGGTATGCCCGCCCGAAATCGCAACCGTCGAGCCCATGGTCTGATTGGTCGAGCCGGTATTGCCCGAGTAGGACCAGTGCGTATCACGCACCGCCCGAAGCTGGCGCACATTGACCGCATCGGTATCGGCCATGCCACCGGCCAGATTGGTAATGCGGCGTTGAATGCTGTTAACTCCACCCTCGCCACCGTGATCGCCCACTGACACCACGCCATTGACCGAGTCATCGTGGTTCACATTGGAGTAGCGCGCTACCGATGCCCCGTACGAGGCCTGCGTCTTGGAATCCGAGCCCAACGCAACCGAGCCCTTGGCTTCTGCCTGCGAACGAGCCCCCAAAGCCAGCATATCGACGTTGTTGGCAATATCTTCCGGTCTAGTCAAACCGGCTCGTCCGGCTACCGCGCCCGTACCCAGCGCCACGCCGTTGACTCCGTGCCCGTTGGCACCGGTACCGACAGCAACGGTATCTGTACCCGAGGCCGTGGCACCGGTGCCACTGGCCTGCGAACGGCTGCCCGATGCGGTTGCGCCCGTGCCACTGGCCTGTGAATCCACACCCAAAGCCCGTGCTCGGGTACCACTGGCCGAGGAATTCACGCCGCGTGCTTCTGCCTCGTTACCAAACGCCATGCCCCGAACGGCGGACGCCACAGCCCGTTCACCCAGAGAAATACCGTTATCCGCCGTCACATCGGCATCGGTACCGATGGCAATGCCGTTATTGGAGGTAACAGTCGCGCCTTCCTTGCTGTCCACTTCCGCGCCGGTGCCGATGGCGATCGAGTTTGTGCCGCGACTTTTGGCGACAGCACCCATAGCAACGGTCTGCTCATCGTACGCAATCGAACCCAGGCCAATCGCGGTAGATCCAAGGCCACGCGCCTCGACCCCCGAGCCCAAGCCGGTGGCATTTTCGCCAAGGGCGGTGGCTTCCCGACCCACGGCCAAACTGTTGCGCGCCGTTGCCTCGGCAGCCGCCCCGATTGCAATCGCTTCAGCACCCGTCGCACCCCGGTTTTCGCGATTTTCGCTACCCGTAGAATTAATGCTGACGTAATGCGCTTTGTTGGCATCCACCACGGAGGTCAATTGACCCACGTTAACCGCATCGGTCGGCGCAATACCGTCCTTTACGTTCTGGATACGCGTGCCACCCGTGCCCTGTAAGGTAACAACACCGCTGTTAGAGCCGCTGTCATACAACACCGCACCGGTCGGATCGATAGGTACGCCTGGGCCACCAGCCCCCAACTCCGCAAATGCAGCGGCAACAGAGGCATATTTCTTGGTGCCGACCTGGAACTCGGTTACCCGGCCATCGACCACCGTACCCTGGCCCAAAACGTCAGCCAGGTTTTGTTGCGCGGCCAACAACTGATTCACGTTGACGGCATCGGTTCCGGCTGAGCCATCGATCACATTAGTGATTCGCCGCCCGACACTCCCTCCCCCGACCGACGAACCTACGGACACCACATCGATGCTGCCGCCGGAACTATTGGACCTGGTCAAAAACCCGACTCCCGTCGAGGCCTCTGCACGCGAATTGGCACCCAGGGCCACGCTGTCCGCGTCTGCCCAGGCATTGGCACCCAGAGCCACGCTATTTGCACCGGATGCGGTGGCATTGGCACCTACAGCGGTCGATGCCTGACCGATCGCCTGTGCCAGTTCACCGATCGCCACCGAGCGGCTGCTGGCCGAACTGCTACCGCCTATCGATATGGCGTGTTCGACAACGGTCGCGCTGGCTTTGCTGTTGGCTTTATTGCCGATCGACACGTTGTGATCGCCAGACAGATAGTCACCCGCTTCATTACCAATGGAAACGGTATAGTCGCCGACGATCCCGGTACCCGCATCGTAACCAATCGCGGTGCTCTGATTACCCGTGACGTTACGCCCCGCATTCGTACCAATAGCCACATGCGAGGTCTTGTCCAAGCCCGGCGGCGTGCTGCCGGAACTGGTTCCTACGCCAGCCCCGGTACCGATTGCGATACTGTTCAAAGTCGTCGAGCTGGCTCCGTACCCCAAAGCCACGGCCCCCGTAGCCTGACCACGCGCGCCATCGCCCAGGGCAACCGCATTGCTCCCGCCGGCTTGCGCCTGATGCCCTGCCGCCAGGGAATTAACACCGCCCGCCCCTGCCTGCACCCCCAGCGCTAAGGCATTGGCACCACCTGCCGTTGCCCGCGCCCCCAAGGCAGCCGCATTCGTAGCAGACGCAGACGCCTTGTCGCCGATAGCAATGGCCGATACAGCGCCCGTATCTTTTTGTACGCTGGCTTGACGTCCAATGGCAATGGCCCCTTCAGACAATTCGTCCACAGCGGCTTCCTGGCCCAACACAATAGAGCTGACACCTTCGGCCTTGGCCAACTGCCCTAACGCCAAAGAAGAATCGCCTTTAGCCTGCGCCTGCAGACCGGCGGCCAAAGCCGCCTGGCCTTGCGCCGTCGTTTCAGGACCGATGGCAACGGCGTCTACGCCTGTCGCTGTCGAATCGCCTTTAATGGAGTTAGTGTGGAAATACTTGATACCGTCGCCGGAGTTCAGAATGCCATAAAGTACCTTGCCGGAAACCGCATCGGTACTGGTGTTACTGACAACACCGTCGGCCAGGCCGGATATCTTGTTATTGTTCACATTAACGGCTTGCAGGCTGGTCGCGCCGGTCGCCGTCAGATTCACCGTAGACAGACTGTTAGATGTAAGCGCGCCGGTCACAGCGGCGCTATTGGCCTGTAAAGCACCATTGATAACTGCACTTCCAGCCGTCAGTTGATTGGTCACGTTTGCAGTGCCAGCCTGCAAGGCACCGTTAACCGTGGCGCTGCCTGCCGTCAGGTTGTTGGTGACGGTGGCCGAGTTGGCCTGCAAGGCACCGCCGACTGTGGCACTGCCCGCCGTCAAATTATTGGTGACGTTGGCTGAACCCGCCTGCAAAGCACCGTTGACTGTCGCGCTGCCGGCGGTCAAATTATTAGTAACGGTGGCCGAATTGGCCTGTAAGGCACCGCCGACCGTAGCACTGCCCGCCGTCAAATTGTTGGTGACGGTGGCCGAGCCTGCCTGCAAGGCACCACCGATCGTGGCGCTGCCCGCCGTCAGCCCACCTGTGAATTCGCCGCTGCCCCCTTTGATGGCACCCGAGGCGGTAACGGTATCGACGACCAGATTAGGGTCCAGATTAAAGGTGATTGCGCTGCCATTGCGTACCAGATTGATATTGTCGCTGGAGTTCAGCGACAAGGTGCTGTCCAGCAACACGCGCAATCCGGCCGCACCATCCACGCTCAGATCCCAGCCGCCCAGCAGTTGGGCCTGGGCCGGGCGCGCCAACATGCCCGCGCTCATCAAGGCCAGTACCACCACACCCAGCTTCCAGGTCAAACCCTGCATTGCGCCCAACGATGCGCCTATTTCCCGCGCAGATCCGGATGTACGCTTACCGCACGCTTTAGTGTTTTCCGCTACGGCTACAAATGTCCCCGTTTGCTCATTCCAAATCGACTTGTGGATTTTGTTCATGATCTCTACGCAAAAAAATAATTAGCGGTGTTCCCTCCCTTCCCGGCCCGCTGCACGCTTGTTCACGCATCAGCTTTTTTTAGGCACAGCAAATCCCTCGCCCCGTATTAGCGAAAAGAAATATGCAGAGTTGGAAAGACTTACTGAATCACGCCGAATGACTCAGACCGTTTTATTTTCTTACTACTTCAAGAACACGACTTTTGATTTTCTGCCAAACACCTTTGAATTTCATCAAAACAACATCAATAAATGTTAAATTTGTGTTTTATAAATTCGATTCAATTTTTAGCACGATGCCGGCGACGATATGCCGAAGGCGAAAATCCGCTGTACTGCCGGAAGGCCGTCGCAAAATTGGCGGGGTTTATGTAGCCTGATTCAGCCGCCACATTGGTGACGGCCAAATCTGTTTGACTGAGCAGGCTCATGGCATGGCGCATGCGCGTGGAACGGACAAAGTCATGCACAGTCAGGCCAAGGGCCTGTTTGAATTCTTCGTTCAGGCGGCGCTCGGTCAAACCGAACAGAGTCGCCAGAAATTCAGCCGACAAGGTATCGGCCAGATTGTCCTGTATGTATTCCTGCACCGCCTCCACCAAATGATTGCGGGGCAAGTCCTCTTCTCTGCGTATAGGCTCGCGCACTGGCGTATCTGCTTGCTTTTCAAACCCGATTTCGCGCAAATTTAAATGCAGGCGCAATCGCTCCAGAATCAGGCCTTCGTGGGTTTTATTGAAAATAAAATCACGCGCGCCACTGCGCAAGGCCCGCATCTGCGCCTCCACGCAGGCAATGGACGATAAGAAAAGCACCGGAATGGCGGCCGTAACCGGATTGGAGCGCAGCATGCGCATGAACATATCGCCCCGCATGCTGGGCAGCTCATAGTCACTAAGCACCACATGCGGCAGCAACGTCTGACAGCGCAGCAAACCTTGCTGGGCATCCAGCGCAAAGCTGACGCGAAAAGAACTGGCGCGCAACAAAGCCATCAGCCCGGCTATGCGGGCTGGTTCTGCTGCAATAATCAGAATATGGGCATCAGGCTGGGCACACATGACAATCAACCGAGAAAGAAAGAAAAATCCATGCTGCTCGTCGCTATGCGCCATTCTAATAATTATTAAAATTAATTACTCATTCTTTTACTGTAATTGACCTTTAAAAACACCTATTATTTTCAATAAAAATTACATTGTTTCTCTTGTTTTCATTACTTGATGACTTATTCTTTTCCAATTGCAAGCAAATATTATTATTTATATATTTCACTCTTTTTTTATATATAAATAGCAAAGATAAACACGGTAGATACCAAACACTACAAAACCACATGGCAAGAAAAAACCTCGCTGGATAGCGAGGTCGGTGACGAACTACTGCGGATCAAAAGAGAATTGTCAGGCGTACCCTGCCCTGGCCAACACCTCCAAAGGCCCCGCCGTGCGCACCACGCCGATCTGCTCGGGCGTGCGCACATAGATGCACCCGGCATACGACAAGGCGTTAATAGAAATACCGTCCACCAGCTCCGCAGAGCGCGGCACCACCAGCATCCAGCCCTGACCGGCCAATACATTATGAGCCGGCAGCAGTCCATCCGATCCCACGCGCAGCCCTAATACTTCGCACGCCCGGCGATGCGCATCAAGCAGGCTGTCGGCCAATGCCGCAACGTCGTTCTGGTCGTGTAAACGGACAAAACAATGCGCAAATGGCAACGCCACATGACGATGATCGCTGCCCGGTGCCGCATCAGCCGGCAACGCATCCAGATACATGCCCAAGCTGCCATTGCCCGCCGCCTGCGGCACCCATTGGGTGTGCTTGTGACGCTGGCTGGCTCCTGCAGGGCCGCCGCCGTTATAAAAGCCCAGGCCGCCATAGGTACCCAAAAACTGCGCCAGCGCCCGCAAATCTATATCGCGCAAAGGACTGAGCTGCTCGGAAAACACCTTGTCCGCCAACACCAAGTGCAAATCACAGACCGCGAACTTGTTCAGCACGATGTTATGCGTGCTGCTGACATCCTCCAGCGTCAAATTTGGGTCAGGTGGCAGGAAAGGATTGAAATTAGGATCGCGTGGCCCACCCGGAATCGACACGTTGGCTGCATCCTTGGCGGCCAAGGTCGACACCCAGCGTACATAAAACGGCAGCCCCTGCTGTTGCACCAGCACCTCCTGGGCCTGTACAGGCAGCAAATCGCCACTGGCCAAAGCCGCCTGGCTCAGCCGTTCCAGCCTTTGCAATAACTCCGCGCTCATGACCTCTCCTTGCTGATTGAAGTTGTATAGTGACGTCTTATTGTAGGCAAGTCCCGCTCGTAGTTACTCCGGCGGCCTTGTTCTGGTTTTCCACCCTTGTTATTGATTTTTTTCCCTTCAGGAGATCACCATGTCCGGCATCCGCCGCATTGCCAGCCACCTGCCCCTACCCTTTTCCCGCGCCACCATGGCCGGCGGCTTTCTGTTTTTGTCCGGGCAGTTGCCTTACGATGAGCAAGGCCAGGTCGTGCGCGGTTCCATCCAGGATCAGACACATGCCGCGTTCGATCGCCTGATCGAAGGTTTGGCGCTGGCTGACGCCACGCTGGCCGATGTGGTCAAGGCCACCGTCTGGCTATCCGACATGGCTCTGTTTGAAGACTTCAACAAAGTCTATGCCGAGCGCTTCGGCGATACACTGCCCACACGTTCGCTGGTACAGGCCAAGCTGGCCAAGGGTGCCGATGTGGAAATCGAAGTACAGGCCTGGATCGGTGATCGCGCCTAAACGTCTGTTCTGACCAGCGGGTCATTCAAAGGAACGCGTGTACTCCGCGCCTATGGCACACTGTTTTTTCTATGTATAGCCAGACCAACAAGGAGAACCCCCATGCGTTTCTTTGCCTTGACCCGCAATAGCCTGCTGGCCGCCACGCTGCTGGGCATCGGCCTGACCGCTGCCCAGGCCGCAGGCCCTGCAACATCCCAGGCCTTGGCTATCAAACGCTATGCCAGTGACACCGCCCTTCCGTTTTCACGCGCCGTTCAGGCCGGCGGCTTCCTGTTTCTGTCCGGACAGATCCCCATCAATGAAAAAGGCGAAGTCGTGCGTGGCAGCATACAAGATCAGACCAAAGCCGTACTGGACCGCCTCGAAGAAACGCTGACCCTGGCAGGTGCCGACCTGAGCAATGTGGTCAAAGCGACCGTCTGGCTGTCCGACATGGCGCTCTACGACGAATTCAACAAGACCTATCAAGAACGGCTGGGCGATCACTTCCCTGCACGCTCGCTGGTACAGGCCAAGCTGGTCGCAGGAGTGGATGTGGAAATCGAACTTCAAGCCTGGGTAGGCGATCGCCCCGCTCCTGGCAAAAAGTAACCCCAATCAATATAGGCGTACAGATATGAGCGACCACATATCTGCCCAGTCAGCTTATATGGCACACTAAGCGTCCATTCAAGAATGATGCATTGCACGTCAGGCCCGGTGGCCTGGCGTGCAATGCTTTTTTCCGGACTTCCCATGATCTACGCGATTACTGCTCTGTTTGTGTTTCAGTTGCTGGGTGAAATCCTGGTGCAGGCGCTGTCCCTGCCTTTGCCCGGCCCTCTGGCCGGCATGCTGCTGCTGACCGTGGCTTTTGTCGTGCGCGGCGGCGTCCCGGCCGCCATGGAACAGACTGCCGGTTCTATGCTGCAGCACCTGATGCTGCTGTTCATTCCCGCCGTCACCGGTGTCATGTTGTATTTCGATCATGTCGCCAAAGAATGGCAACCCTTTGTCATTGCTACCCTGGGCGGTACGCTGATTACGCTCGTAGTCACCGCCGTGGTGCTTAATCGCCTGCTTAAAAACCACAAGGAAAACCAGTAATGACAGACGGTTTTTTTGAAATCTGGGTTTTTCTGGCCGAATCACCCCTGCTGTGGCTAACGCTGACCTGTACGGTCTATGCCAGCGCCGTCTGGGTCTACAGACAGTGCGGCAGCACGCCATTTTTGCTGCCTATCCTGACGTCTGTGCTGGTTATTGTCAGCCTGTTGCTGCTGACCGGCACCCCTTACCCTGTCTACTTCGAAGGCGCTAAATTCATCCACTTTCTGATCGGACCGGCCACGGTGGCGCTGGCTGTTCCGCTCTACAGCCAACTGCGCCAGTTGCGCAAGATCTGGAAGCCGGTCTGCATTGCCTTGCTGATCGGCTCGGTGACCGCCATCGCCAGCACGGTGCTGATTGCCTGGGCACTGGGTGCCTCGATGGAAACCATCATGTCGCTGGCCCCGCGTTCGGCCACCATGCCGATTGCCATGGCGCTGGCCGATCATTTCGGGGGACAGCCCTCGCTGGCGGCAGTGGCCGTGGCCATGACAGGCATTGCCGGCACCATCATGGCCCCACCGCTGCTGCGCTGGCTGCGCATCGACAGCCCGCAGGCGCGCGGCTTTTCCGTCGGCGTCACCGCACATGCCATCGGCACCGCGCGCGCTCTGCAACTGCACGAAACTATAGGTGCTTTTTCTGCCCTGGGCATGAGCCTGAACGGCATACTGACCGCCATTCTGATGCCTTTGCTGCCCTGGGTGCTGCACGGGCTGGGCATGATGTAGTCAGCCTGTACTGGGTTCCGCGCCCCGATAACGAAAGCCGCCCGAAGTCGATGCTCGAGCGGTTTTCGCAATGGCTAGCGCCACTCGTCGCGGTATACGAAACGCGGCATCTGCCAGTTCAGACGCAAAGCCAGCATGCGGAACCCCAAGCCTATGGACATAGGAGCAAGCAAAGTGACATACGGGTTCATCTCCAGATGCACGGCTCCCAGATACAAGGCACCGGTCAGCATGGATACGCTGGCATACATTTCTTTGCGCAACAACAGGGGAATGTCGTTGCACAGAATATCGCGCAGCACACCGCCTGCGCAGCCGGTAATCATGCCGCTCAGCAGCACCACTGTAATAGGCAGCTTCATGTCCAGCGCGATCTGGCAGCCGATGACCGTAAACACCACCAAGCCCATCGCATCGAGCAAGAGAAACAAGCTGTGCAGACGCCGCATGACCGGCGCAATCAGGGCGGTCAGCAAAGCGGCACCCGCGGTAATCCACAAGTATTCCGGATGCTGCACCCAGGTCAGCGGGTAATGACCGAGCAAGACATCGCGTACCGAGCCGCCCCCCAGGGCCGTGACACAGGCGATGGTACACACTCCCACCCAGTCCATGTCCCGGCGACCGGCGGCCAGGGCCGCAGTCATGGCCTCGGCCGTGATGGCGATAATATAGAGTACAAGTAGTAGCATGGCTTCAGGCATCCAACTGGTTGATGAGACCCCGGTAGCCACGCAGCATCAGCAGCCCCGGCAAGGCAATCAGCACGGTACAGATAAAAAACACCGGCCAGCCCAGGGACTGCACCAGCACCGGCGTTAACGGACCGGCCAGATACGTGCGCCCCACAGCCGACAAAGCAGACAACAAAGCAAACTGCGTCGCCGAATACGCCCGGTTGCACAAGGCCATGAGCAACGCCACGAATGCCGCCGTTCCCAGCCCGCCACACAGGTTTTCCAGCGCAACCACCACGCCCATCAGCAACATGGACGGCGTATCCTGGACGGCAATGAACCAATATCCCAGGTTGGAGACAGCCTGCAACAGCCCAAACATCATCAAGGCCCGGTACAGCCCCAGGCGCGCCATGATGGTGCCGCCCAACAGCGCACCCACCACAGTGGCGGCCAACCCGAACACTTTATTAATGCTACCGACTTCGGACAAGGTAAATCCAGCGGCACGGATCAAAAATGTGGTGGATAAAGCACCTGCAAAGGCATCGCCCAGCTTATACAACACGATCAGCAGCAAAATCGCCCAGGCACCGGGACGCGAAAAAAACTCGGCCAAGGGTGCCGCCACAGCTTCAGACAAGCTACGCGGCGGTCGACTGTCCAGCTCGGGTTCGGGCGCGATCAGGGTGACCAGGGCGCACAAGCCCATGAATACGCCCATCAACATATAGGTGTTGGACCAACCCAGCCAGCGATCCGCCAGAATCAAAGCCAGACCGCCGGAGGCGATCATGGCCAGCCGGTAGCCCATGACCTTGACGGCGGCACCGGCCGCCCGCTCCGGAGCGCGCAGCACATCGGTGCTATACGCATCAAACGCAATATCCTGGGTAGCCGACAAAAACGCCACCCAGACGGCCAGCAAGGCCAAAGCAGTCAGATTCGTGGCCGGCGAAAACAAACCCATAGCGGCAATGGAGCCGGCCAGCAACAATTGCGTCAGCACAATCCAGCCGCGTCTGCGCCCCAGAAAAGGCGGCGCATAACGGTCAACCAGAGGGGCCCATAGAAACTTCAGGGTATAGGCCGAGCCCACCAGCGTCAAAAAACCGATTTCGGTCAGGGACACATTCTCGACGGTCGCCCAGGCTTGCAGCGTGCCCGACACCAGCGCCAGGGGCAGGCCGCTGGCGAACCCCAGAATCAGCAAAGGCAGGACTCGGGGACTGGTATAGACACGGGACACGGACAGCCTCAGCGCGCAGCAGATTGAAAGTGAGGGGACTCGAAACGATACACGGCCAGCGTGCTGCGCCAACCCGGCAGCACGCGCACTTCGGCCCGGTCATTAAATGCGGCGCGGTGCGTAATGCGCAATCCCAGCGACCCGGCCAGGTCCTGGAAGTCTTTCATGGTACACAAGTGGATATTGGGCGTGTCGTACCACTGGTAGGGCATTTCGCCGGTCACGGGCATGCGCCCGCGCAAAATGGCCCAGCCATGCGGCCAGTATCCGAAATTGGGGAAGGAAACAATGCCATAGCGGGCGACCCGCCCCATCTCGCGCAAAATGTGCTCGGTATGGTGCATGGATTGCAGAGTCTTGGACAAAACCACCGTATCAAACTGCAAATCGCTGAACAGCGCCAGCCCTTCTTCCAGATTCTGCTGAATCACGGGCACGCCCCGACGTACCGAGGCAATGACGGACTCGTCATCCAGCTCCACGCCGGTGCCCACGACCTGACGCGTATCGCGCAGATACGCCAGCAGCGCCCCATCGTTGCAGCCCAGATCCAGCACGCGCGAACCGGGTTCGATCCACTGGGCTATGCGCAGCAAATCCTGGCGCAATACCGACTGCCCCTGCGAAATGACAACAGACATCAGGCCAGCACTCCTGTGGTACGTTGGCGCGCCGGCAGGCCTAGCGACAGCGCGATCTGATCATAATAGCCCTGCACAATGGCGTGATAGCGCGCATCTTCCAGCAAAAAAGCATCGTGCCCATGGGGCGCATCGATCTCGGCATACGTGACCTGGCGCTGGTTCTTAAGCAAGGCCTGCACGATTTCGCGCGAACGCTCGGGCGAAAACCGCCAATCGGTGCTGAAGGACACCAGCAGGAACTTGGCCAGAACTTTCTCCAGCGCTTTGGCCAGATCCCCCTGATGCTGACGTGCTGGGTCAAAATAATCCAGGGCACGCGTAATGATCAAATAGGTATTGGCATCGAAATAGCGCGAGAATTTCTCGCCCTGATAACGCAGATAGGACTCGACCTCGAACTCCACGCCATAGTTATAGTGGTATTCGCCCCCGGCGGCCGGTTCGCGCTGGGTGCGGCCGAACTTTTCGGCCATAGCCGTATCGGACAGATACGTAATATGCCCCACCATGCGCGCCACCGCCAGCCCGGCCTTGGGCACGACGCCATGTTCGTAGTAATTGCCGCCATGAAACTGGGGGTCGGACAGGATGGCGCTGCGCGCCACTTCGTTAAAGGCAATATTTTGTGCCGACAGACGCGGCGAACTGGCAATGACTACGCAATTCTCGACGCGCTCCGGACAACTGATGGCCCAACTGAGCGCTTGCATGCCGCCCAGCGATCCCCCCATGACAGCGGCAAATTTTCGTATGCCGAAGTAATCGGCCAGCCTGGCCTGGGCGCATACCCAGTCCTCCACGGTCAGAACAGGAAAGTCCGCGCCCCAAGGCTTGCCCGTGGCCGGATTGATGCTGGACGGGCCGGTAGAGCCAAAGCAGGAGCCGATATTGTTTACGCCGATGACAAAGAAGCGGTCGGTGTCCACCGCCTTGCCTGGGCCGACCATATTGTCCCACCAACCCAGATTCTTGGGTTCGTGCGCGTAATAACCGGCCACATGGTGCGAAGCATTCAAGGCATGGCAAACCAGCACAGCGTTGCTGCGTGCCTCGTTGAGCACGCCGTAGGTTTCCACGGCCAGCTCGTAGCCATGCAACACCTGCCCGCTGCTTAAATGTAAAGGTTCGTCGAACGCGATCAGTTCGGGTTCGACAGGGCCCACGGAGCCTTCGGGGATCAGACCGCAGGATGGGGCAAGCGCGCCGCTATCGGCGCAAGATACGGATTCAGTGGCCATCTGGACCTCTTTAGCTGGATTTATGGAGCGCCCGCAAGCGGATCAGGCAAATCGGCGCAAAACGTATAGCTGGAAAGTTTAGCACCGCGCCCGCCCGGCGTCCAAGCGTACCCGCGAAACGGCAGGACCAGCCTGGCGCAGGCAAACGCCGAAAACATCCAGCACTTTGATTTACATCATTATTTTCGGCCTGAAGTATCCTCTTGCAGCCCGGAAATTCGGTACATTGCCCCGATGTTCATCACGACCGCACGAGGAATGGCTTTATCGTGGCGCATTTAACTACACGCGAACAGTCCTGCCTGAACTGGGCCTCTAATGGCAAGACCAGCTGGGAAATCAGCATAATCCTGGGCGTCACGGAACGCACCATCAACTTCCATCTGCAAAATGCCTATGCCAAGCTGGGCGTCTACAGCCGTCAGGCGGCCATCACACTGG
>JQGF01000974.1_pt1 | contig 17079 bp, 18 predicted proteins | sample 210201 | NCBI WGS metagenome assembly JQGF01 (sample SAMN02947780, study PRJNA257236) | wastewater metagenome | biome: Domestic wastewater sediments; material: Domestic wastewater soil sediments and water; isolation source: domestic wastewater sediment treated with ammonia and hydroxylamine at...
TTAGTGAAATGTTCTTTGCATTGCTATTCATTGGGTTTAATGCTTGTTTTTGGCAAAAGAGTAGGTCATAAGACCACTCAGGGCATACATGAAAGAGTAGCCGGCCGAAAATGACTTCAGGGCTAAGGTGGGGTTATTTAAGAAATAACCGATTAAAAAAGAAGCCCCTGTTACTGCAAACAAGGATAGTTGCCAGATGAGGTCGTAGCGCTGTTTTTCTGCAATCATGAACATAACGCTTAATGGACTTGTTATGAACTGAAAGAAAAACATGGGTGTTAAAATTTGGGCGTATTCGCCAGCAATGCGCCATTGATCGCCAAAAACAAAAGAAAAAAGATCTGGAGCGATAAAGAAAAATATAAAAAAGGGCAATGCAGATATCAAAAAAAGAAGCTTAAATGTTTTTTGATAGATTGCTTTGCAATTTCCTTGATGGGCATAAGCATGGCTGGCTTCTTGTCGAAATACATCTCCCAGAGCAGTGGCAATGAGAACCAGTGGCGCCGTTAGTACTCTTTGAGTCAGTGTGTAGAAACCTGCAATGGCGGTGTTGAATAATACTCCCAACAAAATGACCGGCATTTGCCAGGACGCGACATTGAAAGTATGAGCAACAATCAGGAATTTGGGAAAATTAATATATCTTTTTGCTAATATGAGCAAGCGTTTTTTGTTGATTTTTCGTATGGTTGCTTGGTCTTCATTCCAGATCATTTTGCTCAATACGCTGGTAGAGACGAGTTGGCCGGTCAATTGACCTCCGATCAGACCGAATGCTGGAGCATTCAGATAGCCGCTACCTAATTGGGTAACCGATATGCTGCTATTTTGTAGAGTTCGGCTGATGGCTATGCGCTTGTATTGGCTCTTGCGATTGCTCCAGTAGTACAGGCTTTGGTAAATGCCGGTCAGTAAGGTCGATGCAGGTACCCAATAGAGCCAGTTTTCTATGGCAGGAGCACCCAGTAAAGCTATTATTGGTTTTTTTAAAATTACAATAATAATCAATAAGACAATACTGAGAACGACACTGAGTAAAATGGATAATGTGACAATGTGAGCTCCATCACGATCTTGTTTTGGTAAAAGAATGGCTAGCTCATAGCGTCCCGTCACTGATATTGCGACGATAGAAACAATGGCCATATAGAGCGCGAACAGGCCGAAGTCCTCTGGACCATAGAGGCGTGTCAGGATGGGGCTTATCGCTATGGGTATAGCCTGCGCCAAGGTGGTGCCGGTCATCAAAGTGATGATATTGCGGGCATAGACGCTCTTAGGGACAAACTTGCGCAGCAGATTGCCTAAAGACATCATTTATTCCTGTTCGATAGCATAGTATTCAATGGGATGTGGCTAAATATTCAAAGAATGGCTTAGGGTGTCATCCACTCGTTACCAGCCTGGCTGTGTGGTTTGTACTTTTCTTTTCACACACCCGGGAGAAGAGTGTTCAAGACTGTGAAACATCGTTTCATGCCTTTTCCCCAGCTTTTATAGAAGGTTTTTTTACGACATGGAAATGCCGCAGTATCTTCTATAGGAAAGTCGTTTTTAGGGGTCGGCCTGTACTTAAGAGGGGCTCTATAGCGTGTCTTGCGTCGTCATCTGAACAGATCCTTGTACAAGGAGCCATTTCTGGATGCGCATGCGTCGTTTTGGGAGAAGCTTGTGGTGGCCAGCATAAGAAGCAGTGTTCTTGATGCTGGCCCGATCTGTGGATGCGCTTCTTGCTCAGACGCTTGCAAGCAGTGTATGAGCGATGCCTTTGATGGTCTCCTCGTCCAGATATGGATGTATCGGCAGGCTCAGTACGCTTTTTGCCGCAGCGTCGCCCACCGGCAGATCCATGTGGACATGGGACAGCACAGGCTGCTTGTTCAAGGGCAGGGGGTAATGAACCGCTGTAGGGATGCCTTTTTGCTTGAGCGCTTCTTGTACGCGTGGGCGCTCCGGAACCTGCACGGTGAACTGAGCCCATGCGCTGGTGTAGCCGGATGGTATGGATGGGGTTTTGATACTGTCGCTGCCTTCCAGATACTTGAGATATAGCTCGGCGTTTTTCTGGCGATGCAGGAGCTCATCGTCGAAAATGCTGAATTTGGCCAGCAGTATGGCGGCTTGGATTGTATCCAGGCGGCTGTTCACTCCAACGCGTACATGATGGTAACGACGTTCCTGGCCATGGCGTGCGATTTGTGTCAGGGCTTTTGCCAGATCGTCGTCATTGGTGAAAATTGCGCCGCCATCTCCATAGGCACCCAGGGGTTTGCTTGGAAAGAAGCTGGTGCAGGAGATCGTTGTCAGATTACCGGACTTTTTGCCTTTGTAGCTTGCTCCAAAGCTCTGCGCAGCATCTTCGATGACGGGAATTCCGTGCTTCTCTGCAATTGCGTTAATCGCATCGTAGTCTGCACACAGACCATACAGCGAGACCGGAATGATGGCTTTGGTCCTGGGAGTGATGGCAGCTTCCAGGAGATCCGGGTTCATATTGTAGGTGACGGGATCGATGTCGACGAACACGGGTGTGGCACCCAGAACCATGGCGGTCTCTGCCGTGGCAATGTAAGTGAAGCCGGGAGTGATGATTTCATCACCTGGTTGCACATTCAATGCCATGAGCGCGATCTGCAATGCATCAGTGCCGTTGGCGCAGCTGATGCAGTGCTTGGCGCCGGCATACGCTGCCAGCGCCGTTTCTAGTTCCAGCACCTCGGGTCCGAGGATGTATTGACCATGTTGCAATACGTTCTGGATGCCAGCGTTCAGCTGATCCTGCAGCCGGATTTGTTGGGTCTTGAGATCTACAAAATCGATCATGATTCCATCCTGGTTAAATGGCGTTCGTGCAATATGTAGGTAACGCCAGTATGAGGGCAAGTCGCAGAGCCTTGCCCGTCCAGGGGCAGGTCCAGCTTTTCTCCATATTCGCTCATCCAGCCGATCTGGCGGGCGGGCACGCCCACCATCAATGCATAGTCCGGCACATCTTGGGTAATGACGGCGCCCGCTCCGATGAAGGCAAATTGCCCAATCGTCACGCCGCAGACAATAGTGGCGTTGGCGCCGAGCGTGGCACCTTTCTTGACCCGGGTCTCGCGATACTCGTTCTTGCGCTCCACGAGCGCGCGAGGATTGTAGACGTTGGTAAAGACCATGCTGGGACCACAGAATACGCCTTCTTCCAGGATGACATTGTCATAAACCGAGACGTTGTTCTGCACCTTGCAGTTGTCCCCGATGACGACTTTATTCCCGACGAAAACGTTCTGCCCCAGGGAGACGTGCTTGCCGATTCGTGCGCCCGCGCAGACATGAACAAAATGCCACACGCGGCTCCCCTCGCCTATCTGAGCGCCATCGTCGACAATCGCTGAATCATGCTGGTAGTAGTTCATTTTTTCAGGAAGGGGTGATAGTCGCCTTGCAGCTCGGTGATCGGGGCATTGCGAATCGCAGATACGGTTTCAATGGCAACGCGATTGTCCTCGAGGCCGAAACCGCGGCCGGCCAGTATTTCCTGGTAGCTGCGTGTATGCAGATCGGTGAAGCCGCCCGAGAATTCGATTTCGTCGCCGTCTACCGTGATGGAACGATAGGTGCGCTGTCCTTGGCTGCGTGCGGATTCAGGCACGTCATTGATATCGATAGAAAGGAACCAGCGAACACGGGCATTGGCATATTCGAGGTAGCCCGCTGCTTTGGTGGGCTCGCTCAGGTGCACGGTATTTGTTTGAAGATCGCCGAAGATGAAATGCAGCATATCGAAGAAGTGGACGCCGATATTGGTGGCGATGCCGCCGGATTTCTTGACGTCTCCTTTCCAGGACTGCAGGTACCAATGACCTCGGGATGTGATGTAGGTCAGGTCGACCTCGTGCTTGCGGCCCGTGGATTGACTTTGCACTTGATCGCGCAGGGCGATGATGGCCGGATGAAGCCGGAGCTGCAGAATAGTGTTGAGCTTGTGCCCGGTGTCCTTTTCGATATCGAGCAGTCCATCAATGTTCCATGGGTTCAGCACCAGCGGCTTTTCACAGATCACATCGGCGCCTGAACGCAGGCCGAATCGGATGTGAGAGTCGTGCAGGTAGTTGGGTGAACAGATGGACACATAATCAATGCCATTGCCTGAACGGCGTTGCTTATCGAGATACCTGTCAAATCGCTCGAACTCGGTGAAAAACTCGGCTTCGGGGAAATGGGAGTCAATGATGCCGACCGAGTCACTCGGGTCCAGCATGGCCGCCAGCGTATTGTTCGTGTCTTTAATGGCGATCATATGACGGGGAGCGATATAGCCACCGCCACCAATAAGTGCGAATTTTTTCATTTCAAGAGCTCTCGAGAAGAATTTCTAGGTTATTCGGCTATCTTTGTTGTGGTTTTACTGGCTTTTACAATAAATAATTTTATTGTGAATATTGTAATACTGGTTATGAGGCCCAGAAGGAGGGCTAATATTACAATAAAAGATTTCTTTGGTTTTATTGGCGTGGTGGGGTTTTTTGCTTCGTCTTCTATTTTTATTACTTCAATTTTTTTGGGGTCGATGTGAATCGATTTTAACAACAGGTCTTTCTTTTGCAGCATGTTTAGATCCAATATGTATGGATCGTAATTTACTCGTTTTTCTCGAACTTTTATTTCGGCCATCAAGGCTTTTGTGCCGCGCATGTAAAGATTGCTGTCATCGTATGATGTGATAAGATTTCCCGATGTTGGGGGGGACTCTAGGTTGATCGATTCCGCTACCTTATAGGCATCACGCAAACGCACTAACTCGGCGTTATTTTCTGTTTCGGCTGTTTCCCGGAGGGCTTGCAGTTGTATTTCAACTGAACGTTTCAGAACATCGACATCACTTTGCAGCTTATCGGTCAGAAGTACGCGTGTTCGTTCGTCTGCGAGTGCAATATATTGCGTGATCAAAGGGGCCAATGCTTCGGGGGCATGTCCTTCCAGAGCCACGGAGCTGACGCTTTCCGGGCTTGGGGTGCTAATTTGCAGATAGTTCAGGAATTTTTTCCAGGCTATTTCTTTTGCCTTTGCGTCAATTTTTTCTTCTGAGTTTTTCTCGCTAAGAGCCGGAAAGTAAAATTTTTCGAAAAAATCTCGCTTCAGAGATACTGAATTAAGTTCTGTCCGGAATATGTTGTAAACATCTTTCGGCTGTAACGGTTCTTTTTTTGCGGGCGTGGCTCCGCGGCCGGTGTTGATCAGGTCCGTGATCGCAGGTCCGGATAATTCAGAAGCCAGGTTGTAGCTTTTCAGGCTTGCTGGCGTCGTTTGTGTGAGAATGGCTTCGCTGCGGTAGACGGGTGTCGCCAATAAGACATAGGCGACAGCCGTTAAAATGAAAAGAATGGTAATCGTCGCAATCTTCCATTTTTTGGAATAGAGAAACTTGATGATATCGACTACATCTGTTTCTTTGGCTTGATTTTGATAATTGATCATTGACGTCTTGATGAGCGAAACTCTAGTATGAGAAAGGTGTTCGGAGGCTGGCTAAAACCGCGTTGTTGTTCTAGGTGAAACAGTGCTAGGCCAAAATGATATGAGTCGGCCGCATAGTAAGGAAATTATACGACTGGAACATCTGGTTGCACTATAGCGCTGCGTCGGGTGCCCGTAATTGGGCATGAGCCGAAAGTGAAGCTGTAGCCACTTCCAGCGAGGCCGCCGCGGGAGTTTGCCCGTTGGTATTGTATACATCCCGCACTCAGGGGGTGTTGCGGTTTGTACGCAAAAAATCCCATCTATAAACGCCAGAGCACGCGCAGGCAGTGCGATGTGGCGGGCCTGCGTCATACACAGGTCTTAGGTCAGTGCATGACTTCAATATAGCCTATGGTTATATGCAAATGGAGATTCATCTTTTCAACAGGTTTATGCTTCAATTTTGGCCTGTTTCTCGAGTCTCTCATGCTTTTCCGTTATGTAGCCGCCAGCCTGCTGGCTTTGTCTGCTTCCCTGCCTGTGCGCGCGGCCGGGCAGGTTCTGGAGATTGGCTATTTGCCTATTTTGCCCGCTGCCCAGTTGTTCGTAGGGTTGGAGTCAGGCGATTTGTTGCCAGAGGGCGAGCCGGCCCCCAGGCTGGTGTCCTTTCAGAGCGGGCCTGCTCTGACGCAGGCCTTGATCGCCGGTCAGTTGGATGTGGCGTATGTGGGTATAGGCCCGGCGCTGGTGGCCAAGGCCAAGGGGGCCGATGTCAAGGTGGTGGCGTCCAATATTGTCGAGCAGGTCAATGTACTGGCTGTCGGCGAGTTGGCTGGCTATTTTGATGCGAAGAAGTCGGTTGGTGCTCCGGATTTTACGGCTGCCGTGGCGCGGTTTACGCAGGAAAAAGGGCGCAAGCCGATTATTGCCAGCTATCCCAAAGGGTCTGTTCCCGAGGCGGCTCTGCAGTATTGGTTGCGTCATGTGCTTGGACTGCCTGATGGGGCTGTCGAGCTGATTTATCAAGGCGAAGCCCAGATCCAGCAGGCGCTTAGCAATCACGCCGTGGATGCGGCGGCCATTCTGGAGCCTACGGTCAGCCAGATTCTGCAGCGTCAGCCTGATGCCAAGGTGCTGGCTCAAGGAGCGGAACTGTTTCCTAATCAACCGGGTGCTGTGCTCTTAGTGCGCGAGGCACTGATTCAGTCTCGTCCCGAGTTGGTGCAGCATCTGGTCGATGCTCAAGTACGCTCTACTGCCATGTTGCGTGAGGCTCCCGCCCAAGTAGCGCCATATGTGCAGAAGTATGTAGGTGGCGGCCGTTTGCCCAAGGATGTGGTGCAAGGTGCCATCGAGCGTTCGCATCATCAATTCCAGGCCGATCCGGTCAAGATCATCGAGGCGACGGGCAAGTTGCAGGCGTTTCAGGCCTCGCTGGGCACATTGAGCGCCAAACTGGATGATGTGCAGAGTCTGTTTGATATCCGTTTTTACCAGAAGGCAGTACCGCAATGAGTGCCGCCAAGCCGGCGATTCTGAGCGCTCCGCTGTCCATGCCTGTCGGGGCCGCAGCGGATGCCGCATGGCGGCGTTCCCTGGAGCGTCTGATTTACGGCCTGGCCGGGCTGGCTCTGTTTATTCTGATCTGGCGTCTGGCCTATGTGCTGGATTGGGCCCCGCGTGGCACATTGCCCGACCCGCTGGGCTTGCCGGCTGCCCTGGCCGCTGAACTGGCCTCCGGTCGCTTGTGGCCGGCGGCGCAGTCCAGTCTGGTGCACTATTTCTGGGGTTTGGGTTTGGGTACCGTGCTGGGCATTGTGTTTGGCTTGGCTGCCGCCACGATGCGTCGTGTGGATATGTTGCAGGCGTATCTGGTGCGCTTGTTGCGTCCGATCCCGCCGCTGGCCTGGGTCGTGTTTGCCATTGCCTGGTTCAAGGTCAGCCATGCCGGAGCGGCGTTTGTGATAGCGATCGGCGTGTTTTGGCTGAATTATTTTGCTACGTATAGTGCCGTACGTTCGGTAGATCCGCGCTATTACGAGTTGGCTTCGGCTTTTGGGCACGGCTCGTATGTCGCGCGCTCCTGGACGGTGACCTTGCCGGCTATCGCTCCCGGTCTGCTCAGTGGCGTGCGCGCGGGGATCGGTCAGGCCTGGATGACGTTGATTGCCGCCGAACTGTTGGGCGTGCCCGGCATGGGGCAGGAAATGAATGCGGCTGCCGGCGTGGGCGCGTATGACGCCGTGGTGGTGTATATGTTGATTATTTCCGTGGTGTACACGGTGTGCGACATGCTTTTTCTGGCTTTTAATAAATGGATTCTGCAGTGGCAGCCTTGATTCAATTCCAGGGGTTTGGCTTTCAATATCCTGGTGCGCCTATCCCTGTCATCCGTGATGTCAGCCTGGATGTGCAGGCCGGGCATTTTGTGGCCATTGTGGGTGGCTCGGGCGTGGGCAAGAGCACGCTGCTGCGGGCGGCGGCCGGTTTGAGCCGGCCTAGTTTCGGTCACTTGCGCTCCAGTCTGCAAGATGCGCCAGGGCGTCGCAGCAATGCATTTGTGTTTCAGGATAGCCGGTTGATGCCTTGGCGGCGTGTCGGCAGTAATGTGGCATACGGTTTGCAGGGGCTGGGTTTGTCGCGTGCCGAACGCGATCAGCGTGTGGATGCGGCATTGCGTCAGGTCGGTCTGGATCACCTGAAAGAGCGTTGGCCGCACCAGTTGTCCGGCGGGCAGGCGCAGCGCGTGGGTATTGCCAGGGCCTTAGCGGTGCAGCCCGATCTGTTGCTGATGGACGAGCCTTTTTCTGCCGTGGACGCCTTGACTCGCCAGGCTTTGCAGGACGAGTTGGTGCAGGTTTGGGAGCGTAGCCGTGCCGCTATCTTGTTTGTTACGCACGATATCGACGAGGCGGTGTTTCTGGCCGATACCGTGATTGTGCTGGGTGGCAGCCCGGCAGGTGTCAGCGCCCGTATTGACATAGACCTGCCGCGTCCGCGTGACCGTGCAACTGTTGATTTTGCCGCCTATGTTCAGGAAGTAGGGGCTGGCTTGCAGGGGTAAGGGCTGTGGCTGGCACGTAATCGGCCCCATGCGGGGCCGGGGTGCTCTTGTTAGGCGGGTTCTATGGCGTGTGCCAACTCGCCGGCAATCAACTGAATGGCTAGATCGGCGCCGGCCAGCAGCCCGGGTAATTGAATGAAGGTATGGATGGTACCGGGAATCCGATGATGGCGGACTGGCACATGGCGCTGTTGCAATGCAGCGCGATACTTGTCGATCTGTTCGTTGAGTATGTCATGTTCGGCAGTGATCAGGACGGTGGTTGGCGATAGATCCAGGTCTGGATCGCGGGCGGGCGAGACGCGTGCTTGCGCTCGCTGCGTAGGCTCAGGTACATAAAAATTCAGAAACCAGCGCAAGGCAGCAGGGGTCAGGGCAGGCATGTCGGTAGCGGCTTCGGTTAGTGGGTCTGCCGGGTCGACGGCCGGGTAGATTAGCACCTGAGCGTCCACCGGTCGGCCGGCTCGTGCGGCATGCAAGGCGCTCGATGCGCACAGATTGCCGCCCGAGCTGTCGCCGACCAGCACAATCTGTCGGGCTAGCGAATGTCCAGCTAAAGGTTGGGTCTGGATATGTTCTATTAGGGCGTCGATCTGATGCAGGGCATGGGGAAAAGGGTGCTCAGGTGCCAGCTTGAAATCGGGTGCCACTACCGTCGTGCCGGTGGCGTGAGCCAGGGCTTGAATGAGCGCGATGTAGTCGTTTGCGCGCCCTACGGACCACCCGCCTCCGTGTACATAGACAAGCAGTCGGGCCGTGTGTTGCATGGCTGGACCAGGGTGGGCGATGAGCAGCGGCAGTGGGCCGATCGCCGTAGTGGGTTCGCAGCGGCTCAAGGTGCCGGGATAGCTGGATGCGGGAAGCAGGGCATTGACGGCGCGGCGGTTGGATCGCGCCTCCTCCAAAGTGGCTTCCCCCAGCCGGCGCATGCCTTGGGCACCTTGCCAACGCATCAATGCTGCAACGTCGGCGGAAACGATATAACTCATGCCTGTTCTCCGGTGTCAAAGTCGCTGTCACGGATCAGCGCCAGGGCGATCAGCGAAATCAGGCAAGTAATGGCGAAGTAAATGCCTGGAGCGGCTGTGCTGCCTGTTTGGGTAATGAGGGCGGTGGCGATGAAGGGGGCGCTGCCGCCAAATAGGGCGACGGGGACGTTGTAGGAAATAGCCAGTCCAGTGGCGCGGATGCGGGTGGGCAGCAGCTCACTCATCAGCGCGTAGACACCGCCGCCGTACAAGCCGGTGACCAGGCAAACGGCGGCCATCAGTACGAAGAACAAGGTGATATCGCGGCTTTCCGCCACCAGAAACAGACCCAGCGACAGTGGGATGCCGGCCAGGGCATAGATAATCATGGGGATGCGACGACCGATGCGATCCGAGATCAGGCCACCTAACGGCATCAGCGCGCCGGTCGCGACCGCAACCAGCACACTAGCAGTAAAGATGGACGATTCGGGCAAGCCGAGCGAAGAACGCAGTAATGTGGTGAAGTAGGTCATGACCAGATAGAAAAGAGCCGTGGCCATCGTGACAGTGCCTGCCACCAGCAGCAAGGCACGCGGCTGACGAAAAGCTTCGCGCAGCGGCGAGTGGGCAATTTGTTTATTGGCCCGCAGTTGGTTGAAGGCTGGGCTGTCCTCCAGGCGCAGACGCAACCATAGGGTCAGCAAACCCAATGGGCCAGCAATCAGAAAGGGAATGCGCCATCCCCAGGCCTGCATGGATTCGTTGCCCAGTAGCCAGGACAATCCATTGGCGACGAACGCTCCAATCAGCAGTCCGGCCGCCGAGATGGCCAGCAGCCAGCTGGTGGCAAAGCCACGCCGTTCGGGGCGGGCATATTCCGAGATGAAGGTAGCCACGGTGCCGACCTCGCCGCCGGCCGAGAATCCCTGAATGCACCGTACGACCACCATCAGGATGGGGGCTGCGATACCGATGCTGGCATAGCTGGGCAGCAGGCCGATGGCAAAGGTGCTGGCGGCCATCACGGTCAGGACAATCAGCAATGTGTTGCGTCGTCCGATACGGTCTGCCAGAGGGCCGAAGAACATACCGCCCAGAGGACGGATGAAAAAGCTCAAGGCGAACACGGCAAAGCTGCTCAGAATGCTGACGATGGGGTTTTCGCTGGGGAAGAACGAGGCGCCGATGAACACAGCCAGATAGCCGTAGATGCCGTAGTCGTACCATTCGACCAAGTGGCCTACGACTGAGCCGGCAAAGGCTTTGCGGCGGGCCTGGTCAGTGGCGGCCAACGTGTCCGGACTTGGGACTGTTGCGCGGGTTGATGAAGTGGCCATGAGTTCTCCTGTGAGGATTGAGCCAAAGGCGTGTGTACGGGACTTTGGGTCAGTTGTTGTCGTTATCGTTGTGTGGAAGAGGGTGTTAGCGCAGGAGTCCGTACGCTATCGGGCGCGTTGTCGTAGCGGGCGCGTTGTCTGTCGTCTTCGTCGCGGCGGCGCATGGCCTCGTTGACGTAGTCCAGATGCTGGCCGATATGCCCCTGCGCCAGTTGAGGGTTGCCGTTAATAATGGCTTGCATCAGGTTGTAGTGTTGTTCGGTCAGCACCTCCACAGTTTTCTGAGATGCAAGGGTGAACGCCGTGCTGCGGCTTTGCACCAGGCTGGACAGCAATAGTTCAAATAAGCTGTGCATGACACGCAGTAGTACGACGTTGTGCGATGCTTCGGCGATCGCCAAGTGAAACTGCGCGTCGGCGCGCGCCGATAATTCGTTGCTGCCGCTGCGCTGGTGCCGCACCATATCGTCAAAGCATCGCTGGATGCGGTCTTTGTCGGCTTGGGTGGCGCGCAGCGCTGCGTGCCAGGCCGTGCTGCTTTCCAGCGCGTTGCGTGTTTCCAGTATGTCGTACCGGTAGGCGGGGTTTTGGTTTAGAAGCTTGGCCAGCGGTTCAAAAGTATCGGCCAGCAAAAATGCGACAGGTTGCTGCTGAACATAGGTGCCGTCGCCGCGTCGGCTTTCCAGTACACCTTGGCTGGCCAGTTTTTGAATGGCTTCACGCAGACTGGGACGGGAAACATCCAGTCGCTGCGCCAATTGCCGCTCGGCGGGAAGGCGTTGTCCTGGTTGCCAGTATCCTTGTTCGATCAGGGCGCGCAGTTGGTTCACGATTTGGTCTGACAGACGCATGGCAGGGTATGCGCTCAAGTCGATTAGGGTGAAGGCAGGGCAGTAGGGGCAATTCGGTACGGTATTGGAATAAGTAGTAGATGCATTTGGGTCGTCTCCTGTGATTTATTGGTAATACCAATTTTTTCTTTTAATAAATGTTCAGCGATTATAGGAAGTGAAATTGGGCTAATTCATAGGGTAAACACGTAGTTTTTTGTATTTTTCAGCTTTGGTCTGACCAGTTTTCATGCGGTGGGAAAATACGTTTCAACCGGGATGTACGGTTGAAAAGTTGGAATTTCTGGCAGAAAAATGGTGGTGGTATGTCAGGCACACGCTGTTTTTTGATTATAAAATTAACGTGTTAATTAATTTCTGGTACGATGCCTCTATAGGCTTGGCAAAGTCGTTTTACGGTTGCTGGATGCGTTCGATCATGCGATCAATTTTGTCGTAGATGGCTTGCAGCAGTTCCGGTCCGATGGCCTGCTCTAGTTCCTGGTAGATGGCTTCGATACGTGGGCTTAATTCGGTGACCGTGTGCCTGCCTTGTGTGCTCAGCCGTATGACCTGGCGACGCAGATCGGTGGGGTCGGCACCGCGCTGGATCAGTCCAGCCTGCTCTAGGCCACGCAACATGCGAGTCAGGCTGGGTGCCAGAATTTGTGCCTGCTGGGCCAAGGTGGCCGCGTCCAAGGAGTCCGTGTCGGAAAGAATGCGCAGGACGCGCCATTGTTGCTCGCTGATGCCGGCCTCGTTCAGCACGGGGCGGAACCGCAGCATCAGCGCTTCCCGGGCGGACAGGAATAGATGGGGCAGATTGCGGTGTTTGAATGTGCTTGGCATGGCGTCAGGCGAATTGATGCAAAGAGGATGAAGTGATGGATTCTAAAGTGATTGAACACATTGCGGCGCAACTGGACGCGAGCGAGCAGTCGCGCCAGCAGATTCGGCAGGTGTCGTTGCAGTACCCTGACATGACGATGGACGATGCCTACGCGATCCAGAATGCTTGGGTCAGCCGCAAGGTGGCCCACGGGCGTGTGGTGCGCGGACATAAAGTAGGCCTGACGTCACGGGCCATGCAACTGGCCTCTAACATCAACGAGCCAGATTTTGGCGTGCTGCTGGACGATATGTTCTATACCGACGGCGCAGCTTTGCCCATAGAGCGTTTCATTGTGCCACGGGTGGAGGTCGAACTGGCTTTCGTGTTGGGTACGGACCTGAAAGGGCCGGGCGTGACCTTGATGGATGTGCTGCGCGCCACCGAGTATGTGGTACCCGCATTGGAAATTATTGATGCGCGCTTTCATCAGGTTGACCCGCAGACCAAGGTCACTCGAAAAGTGCTGGACACGATTTCGGATAATGCGGCCAATGCCGCGATTGTCATGGGTGGGCGTCCGGTAAAGGCGGATGCGTTGGATCTGCGCTGGGTAGGCGCTGGCCTGGTGCGTAACGGCATTATCGAGGAAACCGGCTTGGCGCTGGGTGTGTTGAATCATCCGGGTAACGGCGTGGTCTGGTTGGCCAACAAGTTAGGTTCTTTGGGCGTGAGTCTGAAGGCCGGTCAGGTCATCCTGTCGGGTTCGTTCACCCGTCCAGTGTTCGCACAGAAAGGCGATGTGTTTTGCGCGGACTATGGCGCACTCGGTACCATTAATTGCCGTTTTGAATAATCGCTGCCTTAAAGGATCAAACATGAAGCACCCCGTGAATCTGTTCAAACAGGCGTTACGCGATGGACAGGCCCAGATCGGTCTGTGGCAAGGACTGGCCAGTCCCTATACCGCGGATTTGTGTGCCGGACTGGGCTATGACTGGCTGCTGCTCGATGGCGAGCACGTGCCCAACACGGTGCAGACTTTGCTGGCCCAGTTGCAGGCCGTGGCAGCTCATCCCGTCGCGCCGGTGGTGCGCCCTAGCTGGAATGACCCGGTTCAATTGAAGATGCTGCTGGATATCGGAGCCCAGAATCTGTTGATCCCTATGGTGCAAAACGCACAGCAGGCGCGCGATGCAGTGGCCGCGGTGCGTTATCCGCCTTCTGGAATTCGGGGTGTGGGCACGGCTTTGGCCCGGGCCGCCCGGTGGGGCGACACAAGCGACTACCTGGCGCGTGCCAATGACGAGATTTGCGTGTTGTGTCAGGTGGAAACGGCCGAAGCCTTAGCCAATCTGGATGAGATCCTGGCGGTGGACGGCGTGGATGGCGTATTTATTGGTCCAGCGGATCTGGCCGCCAGCATGGGGCATTTGACCCAGCCGGGGCACCCCGATGTGCGTGCTGCTATCGAAGATGCCATTGTGCGTATCCGCAAGGCGGGCAAGGCCCCTGGAATTTTACAGTCGGATGTTGTGACGGCTCGCCATTATTTGTCGCTGGGTGCGCAGTTTGTGGCCGTGGGCGTGGACGCGGTGTTGCTGCGCCGTGCCGCCACTGATCTGCTGGCGCAATTTCGCGACGATGTGAGCAACGCGCCTGTGCAGGCCGGTGCAGCCTACTGAAGCTATTATTTGGAGACAAGAATGGAACAATTGCAGCGCAAAGACCTGTTTCGTCAACAGTGTTTCGTGAACGGCCAATGGCAGGATGCTGATTCGGGCCAGACGCTGGACGTGCATAATCCGGCGACAGGGCAGTCTTTGGGTACGGTGCCGCGCATGGGTGCGGACGAAACCCGCAGGGCCATCGAGTCGGCGCGTCAGGCCTGGGCCGGATGGCGCGCCAAGACAGCCCAGCAGCGCAGCGTGATTTTGCGTCGCTGGTTCGAGTTGATGATGGCACACCAGGACGACTTGGCCACGCTGATGACGTTGGAGCAGGGCAAGCCGTTGGCTGAGGCCAAGGGCGAAATCGCCTATGCGGCATCGTACTTCGAGTGGTATGCCGAAGAAGGCAAGCGTGCCTACGGTGATGTGATTCCCGCTGCTTCCGGCACGCAGCGCATCGTGGTGGTCAAGGAGCCAATCGGTGTGTGCGCGGCTATTACACCGTGGAATTTTCCCTCGTCCATGATTACTCGCAAGGCCGGCGCGGCGCTGGCGGCCGGCTGCCCGATTGTGGTCAAACCCGCCAGTCAGACGCCGTATTCCGCTTTGGCGCTGGCCGTGCTGGCACAGCAAGCCGGTGTGCCTGACGGCGTGTTTTCCGTCATTACCGGCAGCGCCTCCGCCATCGGCGGCGAGATGACCAGCAATCCGGATGTGCGCAAGGTCAGCTTTACCGGCTCCACGGAAGTGGGCCGAACGCTGATGGCGCAAAGTGCGGATCAGATCAAGAAGGTGTCGCTGGAGCTGGGCGGCAATGCGCCGTTCATCGTCTTTGATGACGCGGATCTGGATGCCGCCGTAGAAGGCGCGATGGCCAGCAAGTACCGCAATATGGGTCAGACCTGCGTGTGTACCAACCGTTTCTACGTTCATGACTCGGTGTATGACGCGTTTGCGCAGAAATTGGTGGTGGCGGTGGAAAAGCTCAAGGTCGGCAACGGCCTGGAAGTGGGCGTGACTCAGGGGCCGCTGATCGACGAGGCCGCGGTGGCCAAGGTCAGCGAGCACGTCGCCGATGCCGTGCAGCGTGGCGGGCGTATCCTGACCGGGGGTAAGCAGCCCGAGCAAGGCGGCCAGTACTACCTGCCGACGGTGGTGGCCGATGCGAACACCGACATGATGGTGGCCCAGGAAGAAACCTTCGGCCCCATGGCACCGCTGTTCCGTTTCAGCAGCGACGAGGACGTCATCGCCCAGGCCAACGACACCATCTTCGGTCTGGCGGCTTACTTCTACAGCCGCGACATCAGCCGCGTCTGGCGCGTGGCTGATGCCCTGGAATACGGCATGGTGGGTATCAACACCGGCCTGATCTCCAATGCCGCCGCGCCTTTCGGCGGGGTCAAGCAGTCGGGCATGGGCCGCGAAGGCTCGTTCTATGGCCTGGATGACTATATGGTCGTGAAGTACCTGTGTATGGGTGGGGTTTAGTCCCGCTTAGTCCTGCGGCGACCTTGGTTGCCTTAAGGTTGGAACCCGGCTTTATGAACTGACCCCTAATAGTTGGACGGTCAGAGTCTAGAGCCCGAAGGCCTTGACCTACCCCCCGGAAATTGGACGGTTTAAAACTGGAGAGGAGTTGCCTCTTTGGGTTTCACTGACCACTTTTGGATGAACTCGCTTGGGGACAGGTGGCCGAGCGAGCCGTGGGGACGATAATGGTTGTAGTCGTGCCACCAAGTCTTCATCTTTGCTCGCAGGTCGTACAGCGTGACGAATTCCTTAACGTGCATGAATTCGTCGCGCAGCCGACCATTGAATGACTCGATTAAGCCGTTCTGCTGCGGCTTGCCCGGCGCGATGTAATGCCAGCCCACGCCGGTGTCGTCGGCCCAGGCCAGGATGGCGTTGGACGTATATTCCGTGCCGTTGTCGCTGACGATCATGGCGGGACGGCCCCGCCGAGCGATCAGCGCTGTCAGCTCGCGCGCGACGCGGCGTCCCGAGATCGAGGTGTCGGGGATCGCCGCCAGGCACTCGCGGGTGACGTCGTCGACCACGTTGAGAATGCGGAAGCGGCGGCCCGTGGCGAACTGGTCGTGCACAAAGTCCAGCGACCAGCGGGCGTTCGGCCTGGCCTCGACCAGGATCGGCGCGCGCGTGCCCATGGCGCGACGACGTGAGCGGCGCTTGCGCACCGTCAGGCCTTCCTCGCGATAGAGCCGGTAGATCCGGTTCTTGCCCGAGGGTTCTCCCTCACGCCGCAGCAGCACGAACAGCCGCCGATAGCCGAACCGTCGCCGCTCGACAGCCAGGGCGCGCAGCCGCTCCCGCAGCGCCGTGTCCGGCTGTCGGCAGGAGCGATAGCGCACCGACTTACGGTCCGCCTTGATGATGGAGCAGGCCCGTCGCTCGCTGACGCCGAACGCCGCCTTCAGATGGGCGACGGCCTGGCGCAGCGCCGCGGGCCCTACCACTTTTTTGACAGCAGATCGTTCAACGCGGCTTTGTCGAGCATGGCGTCGGCCAGCAGGCGCTTCAGCTTTCCGTTCTCGTCTTCCAGGGCCCGGAGGCGCTGGGCGTCCGACACGCTCATCCCGCCGAACTTGGCCTTCCAGGCGTAGATCGTGCCCTCCGACACGCCGTGCTTGCGCGCCAGCTCGCCCGCTTTGGCGCCGGCCTCGTTCTCCCGCAGGATCCCGATGATCTGCTCTTCCGTGAATCTCGCTCGTTTCATTCCGTCCGTCCTTTCAAGGGCCGGACTCTAGCTCCACGTGGAGGAAATTCTCAGGGGCACGTCACATGTGGTCTCCCCGGCCGCTGCCTAGTTCAGGATAGCAAGCGGGGTTCCAAATGTCAGCAACGGGTCGGCTTGCGAAATTGGCGCCCGATCCGAAAGCAGACTCGCGCGCCCGTCCGCGGACTGAGCG
>JQGF01002220.1_pt1 | contig 17009 bp, 16 predicted proteins | sample 210201 | NCBI WGS metagenome assembly JQGF01 (sample SAMN02947780, study PRJNA257236) | wastewater metagenome | biome: Domestic wastewater sediments; material: Domestic wastewater soil sediments and water; isolation source: domestic wastewater sediment treated with ammonia and hydroxylamine at...
GGCCAACTACGCCGCCGCCAAAGCGGGCGTGGCCGGCATGAGCCGCGCCTTGGCGCGCGAGCTTGGTAGCCGTAACATTACAGTTAATTGCGTCGCTCCGGGCTTTATCGATACGGACATGACACGCTCTTTGACCCCTGAGCAGTCGGCGGCCATTTTGTCGCAAATCCCTCTGGGACGACTGGGCGCTGCGGAAGATATTGCTAACGCAGTCGCCTTCCTGGCCGGGTCGCAAGCGCAATATATTACGGGCAGTACCATCCACGTCAATGGTGGTATGCATATGTAAGGCTTGGCATCGTGCCCGGCTGAGGTAAAATTGCGGGATTATTTGGGGCCTATTGCTTGAGCCGGCGTTGTAAGAATAACGTTGGGCCTCATACAAGAACGCCGTTTTTTGTCATAGCTTATCCCTCTTAATAGTATGGATTGGCTATAATTTGCGGGAATTTTTCCCAACTTGGAGAATCTGCATGGAAAGCATCGAACAGCGCGTCAAGAAGATCGTCGCTGAACAACTTGGCGTTAACGAAGCCGAGATCAAAAACGAATCTTCTTTTCTCGACGACCTCGGTGCCGACTCGCTCGACATGGTCGAGCTCGTGATGGCGCTCGAAGACGAATTCGAAACCGAAATACCAGACGAAGAAGCTGAGAAAATCACGACGGTCCAGCAAGCTGTGGACTACATCAATTCTCACAGCAAGCAGTAAGTTCAATTAAGAGGGTGGGCGGCATCGTGCACGCCCTCGCTCCAGAGCGGTTTCCAGAGAATAGCTTGTGCCCGGCGGCTTTAGCTTGCAAGACGCAGTTATTCCCTTTAAACCGCTTTTTTTGTGTTTAGGAGTCATCCGTGAAGCGACGTGTCGTCATTACCGGGCTGGGTATTGTTTCCCCGGTCGGCAACGATATTCCTACCGCGTGGGATAACATCGTCAATGGGCGTTCGGGCATCGGGCGTATTACCCGTTTCGATCCTTCGGCCCTTAGCGCCCAGATAGCGGGTGAGGTCAAGGATTTTGATTTAACACCTTATATTTCGTCCAAAGAAGCCAAGCAGATGGATACCTTTATCCATTACGGCGTGGTAGCAGGGATGCAAGCCTGGAAAGATTGCGGCCTGGATATCAACAGCATCGATGCTGAGCGTGTGGGCGTCATTGTAGGGTCGGGGATTGGTGGTTTGCCCCGTATCGAAGAAACCCAAAAAGATTATCTGGAACGGGGGCCGCGTCGGATTTCCCCGTTCTTTGTACCTGGCTCCCTGGTCAACCTGGTGTCTGGTCAGTTGTCGATTGGCCTGGGTCTGAAAGGTCCCAGCTATGCAGTGGTGTCGGCATGTACAACCGGCCTGCACTCCATTGGTGACGCCGCTCGTCTGATCGAGTATGGCGATGCCGACGTGATGATTGCCGGCGGCGCGGAATCTACCGTTTCGCCACTGGGCATCGGCGGTTTTGCGGCCATGCGTGCCTTGTCTACCCGCAATGACGATCCGCAGACGGCATCGCGCCCCTGGGATATGGACCGTGATGGCTTCGTGCTGGGTGAAGGCGCGGGTGTTCTGGTGCTGGAAGAGTACGAACATGCCAAAAAGCGAGGCGCCCGCATTTATGGTGAGTTCGCCGGCTACGGCATGAGCTCGGATGCTCACCACATCACCTCGCCGGACCGTGACGGTCCACGTCGTGGCGTGATGAATGCCTTGCGCAACGGTGGCATCAACCCGGATGAGGTTCAGTACGTCAATGCTCATGGCACTTCTACGCCGCTGGGTGACGTGAACGAGTCCGAGGCATTGAAGCTGGCTTTTGGCGATCACGCCTACAAGCTGGTGGTCAACTCCACCAAATCCATGACAGGTCACCTGCTGGGTGCAGCTGGTGGCATTGAAGCGGTATTCACTACGTTGGCGGTGTACAACCAGATCTCGCCTCCAACCATCAATATCTTCAATCAGGATCCGGCATGCGATCTGGATTACTGCGCCAATCAGGCTCGTGATATGAAGATTGATGTGGCCTTGTCCAACTCCTTTGGATTTGGTGGCACGAACGGTTCGATGGTGGTTCGTCGTCTTCGTTAAGTCAGACTGCCCCACTCGTCACGCCCAGTCCTGGTCGATCGGAGCTCCGGCTCTGGTGCGCCGACTGGGCGCTTTTGTCTATGCGGTCCTTGCATCCGCTCTGGCCTGGACGATGCATAGCTGGCAAGTGCCCTGGATTGTGGCCCTGCTGGCAAGTGCTTTGTGGGCTTATTTTCTGTATGCTTGCTATCGTCCGGTATGGAGTCAGCGCGCTACACTAGCGCATCATGCAGGGCTATACTCCTTGCAAGACGCTAAGGCTGTGGAACAGCGTGTCCAAGTCGAGCAACTCTGGTGCTCTGCCTGGTTTATGACTTTGCGTTTGCGCAGTGTTCCACCTGGCAAGGGCTGTCGCACCGTTACCGTATGGCGCAGTGCTCAGCCCCCACAGGCCTGGTGGGCATTGTGTCTTTGTGCCAAGCGGCTGTCCCATCAGGTCCGTGCTCAGAATAAGGATTCTTAATGAGTGAACGCGATACCGATGCCGAACTGGTTGCACGTGTTCAGCGTGGGGACAAGCGAGCCTTTGACCTGCTGGTACTCAAGTATCAGCGCAAGATCATGCGTCTGCTCAGTCGCATGGTCCGTGACCCGTCTGAAATCGAGGACGTGGCTCAGGAAACTTTCATCAAAGCCTATCGGGCTCTCCCCCAGTTTCGGGGCGAGAGCGCTTTTTACACCTGGCTGTATCGCATTGCGATCAACACGGCTCGTAATTGGCAGGCCTCGGCCGCGCGACGTCCCAACACGTTACAGAACGTCGAAACCGAAGAAGGTGAAACTTTTGACCGAATTGACAACCTAAGCGATATAAGCACACCGGAATCCATGATGGTCAGCCGCCAGATTGCTGAAACGGTAAATACAGCAATTCAGGCACTGCCCGAAGAGTTACGGACCGCGATTGTGCTACGTGAAATAGAAGGGATGAGCTATGAAGATATTGCTCAGACCATGGACTGCCCTATAGGAACTGTACGTTCACGCATCTTTCGAGCCCGAGACGCCATTGCCGCGCAGTTGCGTCCCATACTCGATGGTGAAGATAGTGAACGACGGTGGTAAGGATTGATGATGCAAGCCCTGAAATCCCATTCCGATGACGATCAACTCAATGCCTGGGAGGCCGCCGTGTCTTCCTGGGTGGATGGTGAGGCTGAAATACGCCCCGAGGAACTGGACTCCCCGTACGGGCGTCAAGTCTGGGATACCTATCATTTGATCGGTGATGTCATGCGCACGGAGGCGCTGGCGATCCGTACGTCGGATCGCTTTTACGCACGTCTGTCCAAAGCGATTGATGAAGAGCCCACAGTGCTCGCGCCCAACGCCATGAAGCGGCCCTTGGTGCAACGCTACGGCGTCAGCGGCCTGGCGGTGGTGGCTGCTGTGGCGGCTGCCTTGTGGGTGGGCTTGCCTTATATGGGGGGCACGTCTGGTCCGGCTACTTTGGTAGCCAGCGCCCAGGACGATCAGCTCTGGAATGATTACGCGGATTTGCACCGCGATTTTGTTGGTACCGGTCCGGTACGCCATGTTTCCTTTGAAAGTGGAGCCCTGGGTCAATGAGGTCTGTACGCATGCCGTCACCGGTGAGCCGGGCGCGCTTCTACAAGGGTTTGCTGGCCTTTTCTCTGGCGATGCTGTGTACCCCCGTGCTGGCTCAAGAGGCCAAGGGGCTCGAGCCCCTTGATTTGCCCTGGCTGCAGAAGGTGCATAAGGCGGCGCGCGATCTGGATTATTCGGGTGTCATTATGTATACCCAGGGTCAGTCCAGCCAGTCCATGAAACTGGTGCATATCATTGACGGTACAGGTGAACGTGAGCGCCTGGAAATTCTGGACGGCGAACCGCGCGAGTTTTTACGCCAGAACGAAGTCACGCAATGCCTGATTCCCGAAAAGAAGATGGTGGTGATCGAGCGCCGTGAAAACGAGCGTTTTCCTAGTTTTCTGGTCGGCGACGTCAGTCAGCTGCCCAATTTTTACGATATGCGTCGTTTGCCATCGCGCGAACGTGTTGCGGGCCGTCCTTGTGAGCTGATCGAGCTGGTGCCCAAGGATGACAAACGCTATGGTTATCGGGTGTGTGCGGATGTCGATCATCATTTGCTGTTGAAAATGCAGACTCTGGACCCACAACAAGAGGTAGTAGACCAGATTGCCTTTGCCTCGGTCGCTTTTGGCGAACAGGTGGATTTGCAGGAGTTGCGCACCAGCTGGAACCCCAGCAAGTGGGAGGTGGTCGAACCCGAGGTGCGCAAGATTGATATAGGTGAGCAGGGTTGGCAGTTCGCTTTGCCTGCCGGTTTCACCCTGCGTTCCGAAATGCTCCGGCCTATGCGCGCTGGGCGCCAGGTAACGCACTTGATGATGTCTGATGGCCTGGCTGCCATTTCTGTATTTCTGGAGCGGGTTGGAACCCCCGAGGCCGAGGAAAACAGTCTGGGAGCTTTCCATCGTGGTTCCATGAATATGTACCGCAGTCGTATCAACGATTATGTTTTGACCAGTACGGGAGCAGTTCCCGTACAGACACTGCGCGCTTTGCTTGAAGGCACACAGTTCACCCCACTATCCCGGACACATTGACTATCGTCCACCAGGAGTATTTGAATGGAAAAATCGAGTCAAAAAATGCGTATTCCTGTTCTCTCGGCTTTGACAGCTGCCGTGATACTGGCAGCGGGTGCGCCCATGGCTTACGCGCAGGCCCAAGCTGTCACGACAAGCGAGCAGGTCCAGAGCACAACGCTCGGTCTGCCTGATTTCACGGGAATCGTTGCCAAAACCGAGGATGGGGTAGTCAACATCCGCACTACAGAGGCAGTGCAGGTACGGTCACCGGCCATGGGCCCCGGCTCAGACCCGTACGATATGTTCCGTTGGTTCTTCGGACCTGACTTCATGCCTCCTGGCATGACGCCCCAGCGTCCTCATGGCGGCAATAACGCTCCACAAGCTCAAGAGCGCACCGTACCGCGTGGCGTCGGCTCGGGTTTTATCATTTCAGCTGACGGCTACATCCTGACCAATAATCATGTGGTGGCAGATTCCAACGGCATTTTTGTCACCCTGAGCAATGGCAAGGAATACCCGGCCAAGATCATCGGTACGGACGAACGTACGGATGTGGCTTTGATCAAGATTGAGGCCAAAGATCTGAAACCCATGGTGATTGGCGATTCCAAGCAACTCAAGAAAGGGCAATGGGTTCTGGCCATTGGGTCGCCTTTTGGCCTGGAGTCCACGGTCACTGCCGGCATTGTCAGCGCCATCAATCGTGAGACAGGGGACTACCTGCCTTTCATTCAGACCGACGTAGCCGTCAACCCCGGTAACTCGGGTGGGCCGCTGATCAATCTGAACGGTGAGGTTGTGGGTGTGAACTCGCAGATCATCTCGCGCAGTGGCGGCTTTATGGGTATTTCCCTGGCCATCCCGATCGACGAAGCCATGAACGTGGTCGAGCAGCTCAAGACGGACGGCAAGGTAACGCGCGGTCGCATCGGTGTACAGATCACGCCGGTGGCTGATGATGTGGCCACTGCGCTGGGCCTGAAAGACAGCAAGGGCGCCTTGGTCAGCAGCGTGGAAGAGGGTGGTCCGGCCGCCAAGGCTGGCATCCAGTCCGGTGACGTCATCCTGAAATTCAATGGCCGCAGCATTGACCAAATGACGGATCTGCCACGTATTGTGGGCAGCACCAAGCCAGGCCAGAGCTCCACGCTGGAAATCTGGCGCAAGGGCAAACTGCAGACCGTCAAGATTAATGTCGAGGAAATGCCTTCCGGCAACCCGGTTGCTGCCGGAAAAGATCAGAAAGACGCGCCGGCTGCCAGCAGCACCGATGCGTTTGGTCTGAAAGTGACGGCAGTGCCGGAGGCCGATTTGAAGCGCCTGGGGGTAGAAAGTGCGGTTCAGGTCGTCGACGTGGGCTCTCCTGCCAACCAGGCCGGTCTGCAACCAGGTGACCTTATTTTGCGTGTCAACGATAAAGACGTAGGGACGCCAGAGCAATACGCTAAAATGGTGGCTTCCTTGGATAAATCCAAAGCAGCAGCCCTGCTGGTTTTGCGTGCAGGCCAGTCGCAATGGATTTTGATTACGCCATCGAAATAAAATTTTTCTAAAACGGCTAAAATGGTAGTGATTGATGGACTCCGGCCCCTGGCCGGAGTTTCTCCGCCACTACTCGAGGGTGTAGTCAGCTTCGAGTAGATAATGGCTCCACGTGCGCCCGTCTGACAGGACGGGTCTTGCGTTTTCGGCGCGTGGACTGAAAAGGGGCGTCATGGGCGCCCCTTTCTTGTGCCGTCCCTTCTGGCATTGCGCCTCAACATTTCTTTGTTTAGTAACGGGTTTATGGATCACATCCGCAATTTCTCTATTATTGCCCACATCGATCATGGCAAATCGACCTTGGCTGACCGCCTGATCCAACGCTGTGGTGGCCTGGCCGACCGCGAGATGTCGACCCAGGTTCTGGATTCGATGGACATCGAGAAAGAGCGTGGCATTACGATTAAGGCCCAGACCGCGGCTTTGCACTACAAGGCTCAGGATGGCAAGGTATACAACCTGAACCTGATCGACACCCCCGGCCACGTCGACTTTTCCTACGAAGTCAGCCGCTCCCTGTCGGCCTGTGAGGGTGCTTTGCTGGTGGTGGACGCTTCGCAAGGGGTGGAAGCACAGACCGTGGCCAACTGCTATACCGCCTTGGACCAGGGCGTGGAAGTGATTCCCGTGCTCAACAAAATGGACTTGCCTTCGGCTGATCCTGACGCAGCACGCCAGGAAGTAGAGGACGTTATCGGCATTGATGCCAGCGATGCGATTGCGGCCAGCGCCAAGACCGGTCTGGGTATTGACGATATCCTGGAAACCATTGTGGCGCGTGTTCCCCCGCCAGTGGGTGATCCGTCTGCTCCACTGCAAGCTCTGATCATTGACTCCTGGTTTGACAACTACGTGGGCGTGGTCATGCTGGTCCGCATTGTCAATGGGGTACTCAAGCCCAAGGAAAAGATTCTGCTGATGGCCACGCGTGCGACGCACCTGGTCGAGCACATCGGGGTCTTTACGCCCAAGTCTGAAAACCGTCCGCATCTGTCTGCCGGTGAGGTGGGCTTTATCATTGCAGGCATCAAGGAACTGGAGCACGCCAAGGTGGGCGATACCATCACCCTGGCGGGCAAACCAGCTGAAAGCGCGCTGCCCGGCTTTAAAGAAGTGAAGCCCCAGGTGTTCGCGGGTCTGTATCCGGTGGAAAGCAGTGAATACGATCAACTGCGTGACTCGCTGGAGAAGCTGAAGCTGAACGACTCCTCCCTGATGTTCGAACCTGAAGTGTCCCAGGCACTGGGTTTTGGTTTCCGCTGTGGCTTTTTGGGCCTGCTGCATATGGAAATCGTCCAGGAGCGTCTGGAGCGTGAGTTCGACATGGATATCATCACCACCGCGCCGTCGGTGGTGTACGAAGTCGAGCGACGCGATGGCGAAGTGCTGATGATTGAAAGCCCCTCGCGCATGCCGGAAGTCGCGCATATTGAAGACGTACGCGAACCCATTGTTGTGGTTTCGCTGCTAATGCCGCAGGAATACGTGGGCCCGGTCATGACCCTGTGTACAGCCAAGCGCGGTTTGCAGTTAAATATGACCTATCATGGCCGTCAGGTGAACCTGGTCTATGAAATGCCTTTGGCCGAGATCGTGCTGGACTTCTTTGATCGGCTCAAATCCGTTTCGCGCGGCTATGCCTCGATGGATTATGAGTTCAAGGAATACCGCTCGGCGGACGTGGTCAAGGTCGATATCCTCATCAACGGTGACCGGGTCGATGCGCTGTCCATGATCGTGCACCGCAGCAACGCCCGTTACCGCGGCCGTGAAGTGGTCGCCAAGATGCGATCCCTGATCCCGCGCCAGATGTTTGATATTGCGATTCAGGCCGCCATTGGTGCCGAAGTGATTTCTCGCGAGAACGTTAAGGCACTGCGCAAGAACGTGCTGGCCAAGTGTTATGGCGGTGACATCTCTCGCAAGAAGAAGCTGCTTGAGAAGCAAAAAGCCGGTAAGAAGCGGATGAAGCAGGTTGGAAACGTGGAAATTCCGCAGGAAGCCTTTTTGGCAATTTTGCAGGTCGAGGATAAGTAATGCTCTGGTCGGCAGCTCAAGCCGACCACAGCCAGGACTGCTTTAATTTCTTTAAAGGAAACCGATGAGCTGGGATTTCGCTCTGATTTTGTTTGTACTGCTGATATTGACCGGCGCAATCTGGTTTTTGGATCGTTTCTCCTTGCGGGCACGTCGTCTGGCGCGCGCGCAGGCTGCGATGCAGGCGGTACCGGAAACGGCAGCTCAAGACCCCGAGCATTTGCAGCAGTTGCGCCAGGAAGCCTATGACCAGGCCAATCGCATGCCGTGGTGGATTGAGTATGGTGTCAGTTTCTTCCCGGTCATTTTGTTCGTGTTTGTACTGCGCTCTTTCATTATTGAGCCATTTCGCATTCCCTCCGGCTCCATGCTGCCTACACTGAAAAATGGCGATCTCATTTTGGTGAACAAGTACGAATATGGCATTCGTCTGCCCGTCAGTGGCACCAAGGTGGTGCCCTTGGGTCAGCCCGAGCGGGGCGATGTGATTGTGTTTCGCTACCCTGTGGACACCAGCGTGGATTACATCAAGCGCGTAGTTGGCGTGCCCGGTGACCGGATCGAGTACCGTGACAAAGTGCTGTCCGTCAATGGACAGGTTATTACCCAGGTGCGCAGTGGTGATTATTATGAGCCGGATCGTTCTGCCTATATCGGGCGCTATCTGGAAGAGCTGGGCAAGGTGCAGCACAACATCCTGTTGAACAAGACCCAGCCGCAGGGACTGATGCCCATCGTGGCGTTCCCCCATCGCGACTCCTGTGAGTATTTCTCCAATGGCATCTCGTGTGTCGTGCCAGAGGGTAATTACTTCGTTATGGGAGATAATCGCGACAATAGTCTGGACAGTCGTTATTGGGGCTTTGTACCCGATGAGAATATTGTGGGACGCGCCTTTTTTATCTGGATGAATTTCCGCGAACTTAGTCGTATAGGTCGCTTCCATTAATGAAACGTCTTGCTTTGCTTGAAGCCGCTATCGGCTACTCCTTTAAAGACATAGGCCTGCTGGAGCAGGCCTTGACCCATCGCAGCCACAGCGCTCGTCATAACGAGCGTCTGGAGTTCCTGGGCGATTCGGTTTTGAACTTCACGGTTGCGGCCTTGTTGTTTGAGCGCTTTCAACGTATTGACGAAGGCGATCTGTCGCGTCTGCGCGCTAATCTGGTCAAGCAGGCTGCCCTGGCTGAAATTGCAACGCGCCTGGGTTTGTCGGATTATCTGCGCTTGGGGGAAGGGGAGCTCAAGAGCGGCGGTTTTCGTCGCCCCTCCATTCTGGCCGACGCCCTGGAGGCAATATTTGGCGCTGTTTTTCTGGATGCCGGCTTTACGCAAGCCCAAACCGTCATCACCCAGCTGTATGAACCCATGCTGGTCGATGTGGACCCCAAGACCTTGGGGAAAGACCCCAAAACCTTGCTGCAAGAGTTGTTGCAAGGCCGAAAGCTGGATTTGCCGGTGTATACCGTGGTGGCCACGCATGGCGCTGCTCACGATCAGCTCTTCGATATTGAATGCACGATCGCCAAGCTCAATATCCATGTGCAAGCCAGTGGCAGCAGCCGGCGTGCTGCGGAACAAGCCGCCGCCACACAGGCAATCGCTATTTTAGAAGCTGAATTTCCAGCCAAGACGACGCGCGCCAGCCGCCATCGTCGCCCCTCACAATTGACTCTGCCCGTGGCGGTGTCGCAGGAAACACAATGACAGATACCCCTTTTCGCTGCGGGTTCGTGGCTATCGTAGGACGGCCCAATGTGGGCAAGTCCACACTGGCCAATGCCCTGATCGGCAGCAAGATCTCGATCGTATCGCGCAAGGCGCAGACGACCCGGCATCGCATCAACAGCGTGTTGACGCGTGAGCATGATCAGATGGTGTTTGTGGATACCCCCGGCTTTCAAACCAAGCACGGCGGCGCCATGAACCGCATGATGAACCGCGTGGTGACTCAGGCTCTGGCCGATGTGGATGTGGTGGTGCATGTGGTTGAAGCCGGTAAGTGGTCCGCGGCAGACGCTGAGCTGTTGCCCATGCTGCCCAAAGGCGGCAAGACCATTTTGGTGATCAATAAGGTTGACGCACTCAAGAGCAAGAATGACTTGTTGCCTTACATTGCTCGCCTGTCCCAGGAGTTTGAGTACGGTGCCGTGATTCCGGTCAGTGCAGCAAAACGCCTGCAACTGGAGCCTTTGCTCGATGAGATCGCCTCGCGTCTGCCCGAGGGCGAAGCCATGTTCGATGCGGATACCATCACCGATCGCTCGGTTCGTTTCATTACCTCAGAGCTGCTGCGCGAAAAGATCTTTCGTCTGGTGGGCGATGAATTGCCCTATGGTTGCACCGTTGTCATTGAACAATGGGATGAGAACGAGCAGGGCGCGCGCATTGCGGCTTGCGTCGTCGTCGAGCGCGAGAGCCATCGTCCGATTCTGTTGGGAGCCGGTGGCATGCACATGAAGCGCATTGCAACTGAAGCTCGCCAGGATATTGCCAAGTTGATCGACAAGCCGGTGTTCCTGGATGTGTATATCAAGGTGCGTAAAGGCTGGTCTGATCGTGAAGCGGTCCTGCGTGACCTGGGGTATGAGTAATCCCCGTCATCGCTTTCAGGACGAAGCGGGCTACATACTGCACACCAGTGCCTGGCGTGAAACGTCTCTGATTTGCCATGCCTTTACACGCAACCACGGACTGGTGCCGATGGTCGCGAAAGGCGCGAAAAGGCCGCATTCCATTTTGCGGCCTGCTTTGTCTGTGTTTCAGCCTTTGTTGTTGGCCTGGTCGGGCAAAAACGAAGTCAAGACATTGACGCGAGCGGACTGTGCCGGAATTCGGCCTTTAAAGGGACGTGCCCTGATGTCGGCCTGGTATATGAATGAATTATTGATTCGTTTGTTGCCACGCGAAGATCCCCATCCTGTTTTATACGATGCCTATGAAGAAGCCCTGGTACATCTGGCCCAGGTACCTCGTCCTCCTGTGGCGGGAGCCTTGCGGCGCTTTGAGTGGGTGCTGCTGACCGAGACAGGCTATGGCTTTGATGAGGCCACGCCTGATTTTGACGATCCTGTTGGGGAGCCTGAACTGCGCATACGCTTGCGTGAACGGCTCAACAGCCTGTTGGGCCGCCCCTTGCATACCCGCTCTGTTCTTATGCAGCTGCAACGCTATTGATATGGCCGCCTCTCTTCCTGCCGTGCTGGTTCTCGATACCTGCGTACTGATTTCCAATGTGTTGCGCCGTCTGCTTTTGGCTCTGGCCGACGAACAGTTGTTCAAACCTGTCTGGAGCCCGGTCATCGGGGATGAATGGCGTCGCAATGCGGGCCGCCTCTGGAAGGTCATGCCATTGTCCATCGAAGAGCAATGGGAGCAGTTACAGCAACGCTATCCCGAGGCGGATTTGGGCGACAGCAGCGAGTTCAAGAAAAACCTGCGCTACTCTGATGCCAAGGACTGGCATGTGATTGCCAGTGCTCGTCTAGCACAGCAGCGCTACCCCGATCAGGCAGTCGGTATCCTGACGCGTAATCTAAAAGACTTCAATCGTTCTGAATTGCGTCGCCTGGGGATCAGCTTGTGGGAGCCGGACCAACTCTTGGGTTTGTATATGAGCGCTTATCCCGAGCTGATGCAGCGTTTGCTCGATGCCTTGCCAGCCTTGATGTTGACACCCGAAGCCCAGGCGTTGGATACCCATACCTTATTAAAGCGTGATCGCTTGTTTAGCGTAGGCCAGGCTTATGCACGGCGACAGAAAATGGACGAGGCACATTCATGAAGCAGGGAGTATTGCTGTCGGTTCTGGCCTCAGCCTTGTTCGCTTGTCTGTATTACTATGCCACGGTCTTGCATCCGCTCAGTGGCGAGCAGATTTTTGCCTGGCGTATTGTCTTGGGTTTGCCCGCTTTGGCATTGGTGATCACCCGCGCGCGACGTTGGCGAGAGGTGCGTTGGGTACTGCGTCACTGGCCCGGCAACTGGCGCTATTTTGCCCTGTTGCTGCTGGCCGCCGCCTTGGTGGGCGTGCAGCTCTGGATTTTCGTATGGGCGCCCTTGCATCAAATGGCACTGGACGTATCACTGGGCTACTTTCTGTTGCCGCTGATGATGGTGCTGGTGGGGCGGGTGATTTACAAGGACAGGCTAAGCCGCATGCAGTGGATTGCTGTTGCTCTGGCCGGCCTGGGGGTGCTGCATGAGCTGTTGCGCGTGGGAAGCGTCTCATGGGCGACCGCTGTGGTGGTGATAGGCTACCCACCGTATTTTATGTTGCGCCGTCACCTGCGGCTGGGTTCGTTGGCATCGCTGTGGTTTGATCTGAGCTTTTTGTTTCTACCCGCATGCTGGCTGCTCTTTGTGCAAGATACACAGATGTGGGGCGTATTTGCGGACGAGCCTCGTTTGTTCTGGCAGGTGCCGGTCCTGGGCCTGATCAGTTCAGTGGCTCTGGTCAGCTACTTGTCTGCCAGTCGGCAGTTGCCCCTGGCCCTTTTCGGAATACTGGGCTATGTGGAGCCTGTCCTGTTGTTCTGGGTGGCCTATTTGCTGCTGAATGAGCCTATGAGTGCCAGTCAATGGTGGACCTACATTCCGATCTGGATTGCGATTTCTTTAATGGCGCTGGAAGGCTTGATCAACATGTGGCGTCCAGGTCCCCCCGTGCCGCCCCCCAAGGTATGAGGCTTGGGCATGCTGCGCCTGCCAAGCCTGATAGTGGGCAACTCGCTGGCGTGAGGGTTGCGCCGGAAATGAATCCTCAGTAAAAAAAAACGACTCCAGCGATATGGAGTCGTTTTTTTATGAGGGTGATCTTTTCATAAAGACCGGAGGCAGCAAGCCCGCCTCAGTTCCGTGTCACCGCCTCAGATGGTTTAGAGCAGTTTTTCTGGACAGTCGGGCTGATTGCGCAACAGGTTGGCCTGGGTCACCGAACAACCAGCTGGTACGTCTTCGGTAATCCAGACATTTCCGCCAATGGTCGAGCCTGCCCCCAATGTGACACGGCCCAGAATCGTGGCGCCGGCGTAAATGACGACGTCGTCCTCCACAATCGGGTGACGAGGCTGGCCTTTGAGCAGCAAACCTTTTTCATCCTTGCTAAAGCGCTTGGCACCGAGTGTGACTGCCTGGTAGATACGCACCCGCTTGCCGATAATCGCCGTCTCGCCAATGACAACGCCGGTGCCGTGGTCAATGAAGCACGAATGGTCAATTTGCGCACCTGGATGAATATCAATGCCCGTCTGGCTGTGAGCCAGTTCAGCAATGATGCGCGCCGTCAGGGGCAGGCCCAGATTGGTCAGGGCGTGGGCGATGCGGTGATGGATCATGGCCAGCAGACCCGGATAGCACAAAAGCACTTCATCCACGTTGCGGGCGGCTGGATCTCCCTGGTAGGCTGCCACCACGTCCAGATCCAGGGTGCGGCGCAAGTCGGGCAGTTTATTGGCAAAGGCCTGGATGGCCTGATGAGCCTGGTTTTCAATCGTTTCACGATCGTATTGATCACCACGCAGCAGCGCTGCGCGTTGCAGCTCGATACGGGCTTGTTGCAGCAGCGTGTTCAGTGCCTGTCCCAGGTGGTGTCCTACAAAGTGGTCTTCATACTCGCGACGTAGTTCCGGGCTGCCCAGACGCATCGGAAACAAAATTCCTTTGAGCTGCTCGATCACTTGAATCAGAGCTTGTACCGACGGAAACTCCTGTCCCTCAAGCTCGTTCAGGCGTTGATGCGCCTGTCGCCATTCTTCGCGAGCCGCACGCAGATTATCGACAATATGTTGAGTTTCAAAGACTGCCACCAGTGTTCTCCAAAGGGGAAATTTTTCTATAAGGTTTACTATACCTGCGCGTCTGGGCAAGGACACGAAAAACAGGATGATTCATCAGGGTGATTCAGGGCCGCGACAGGCCGCTTGAAAAGTCCGCGCAGGCACACCCCAAGCCGATGGAAGGGGGGTGTGCTCAGGCTGGATGAGCAAGGCCTGAAAAGGGTCTTTCAGCGTCGAGTGCGGTGGATAGGATAAAAAAAAGCCCCCTTCGCAAAGGGGGCAGGGGTGTTCGGGTTTGCGATCTTATTCGCGGTTACCACCCAATATGCCCAACAGCATCAGCAGGTTGCTGAAGATGTTGTAGACATCCAGATAGATGGCCAAGGTGGCTGACACATAGTTGGTCTCGCCGCCATTGATGACGCGTTGCAAGTCCACCAGCAAAAAGGCTGAAAAAATGCCAATCGCCATTACGGAGATGGTCAGCATCAATGCAGGCAGTTGCAGAAAAATGTTGGCCAGGGCGGCTACCAGCAAGATAACGGCACCGACAAACAGAAACTTCTGCATGCCGCTGAAGTCACGCTTGGTGGTGCTGGCGACGGTTGCCATGGTGGCAAAGACCGCAGCGGTTCCGCCAAAAGCCAGCATGATTAGTTGAGCGCCATTACCCATGCCCAGCACAAAGCCGAGCAGGCGCGACAACATGATGCCCATAAAGAAGGTAAAGGCCATCAGCAGGGCGACGCCCAGCGAGCTGTTCTTGTTCTTTTCGACCAGGAACATCAGGCCAAAGGCACCGACCAGAAAAACAATGGCACTCAGACCAGGGCTGGCGCCCATGACCCGGTTAATGCCCGAAGACAGGCCCAGCAAGGCTCCCAAGACGGTGGGAATCATGGACAGGGCCAGTAGCCAATAGGTGTTGCGCAGGACGCGATTGCGAGCAATCAGCGACTGGGCGCCCAGGGTGCCGTTATGCTCGGGCAAGCTTGATTGACGAAATTCGCTCATGATGAGTCCTTAGAATGCAGAGAGATCATGAATCAAGAATAACTGACATTTACCTGAATAATCAAGAAGCTTCTTGATTGTTCAAGTACCCAGCTTATGGGCATGCACTTGGCAACCCTGTGTCTGGTACACACGCCAGCGTTCGCGGGCCTGGGTACGGTCGGTTTCCCGTTCAGAGACAATTTCCAGAACGCGTGAAAACTGCTCAAAACCGGGTGGGCACTGCACATCCAGATTCAACAGCCAGCTTTGCTCATCGCGGGCTATGGGGGCGGTGCTGGTCAGCAGTACAGGGGTCTGGGCGGCCAGGGGGTCTTCGACGCCTACATGTGGCACAAAGGCCGTGGATTCAAAACCCCACAGCAATCGATCGAAGCGAGCCAGTTGACGGGGGTCGGAGAGATAGACCACCACCTGACGACCCGCCTCGTAGTGCTTGCGCACGACCTCGCAGGCCATGCGCAAGCGATCTGGCGCGCCGAAAGCAAAATCGACGCGAGTCATGCTTAGCGACACTGATTAAGCAGGTACTGAACCAGCAAAGGCACGGGACGGCCCGTGGCGCCCTTGTCCTTGCCACCGCGCCAGGCGGTACCGGCGATGTCCAGGTGAGCCCAGCGGTAGGCTTTGGTAAAGCGCGCCAGGAAGCAGGCGGCGGTGACGGAACCGGCAGGTGGCCCACCAATATTGGCCATGTCTGCAAAGTTCGAGCGCAATTGCTCCTGGTAGGCATCATCCAGCGGCATGCGCCAGGCGGTGTCGCCCGTTTGCTTGCCCGCTTGCAGCAGTTCCTCGGCCAGTTCGTCGTCCGGCGAGAACAGACCTGTATTGATGTGGCCCAGGGCCACCACGCAGGCACCGGTCAGTGTAGCCATGTCGATCACGGCGGCCGGTTTGAAGCGCTCGACGTAGGTCAGGGCATCGCACAGGACCAGGCGACCTTCGGCATCCGTATTCAGGATTTCAATGGTCTGGCCCGACATGCTGGTCACTACATCGCCCGGCTTGTTGGCGCGACCGCTGGGCATGTTTTCGCAAGAGGCCACGACAGCGATTACTTCGCGATCAATATTGAGTTCGGCAATGGCACGCATGGTGCCCAGAACGCTGGCAGCACCGCCCATGTCGTACTTCATCTCGTCCATATTGCCGGCTGGCTTGATGGAGATACCGCCCGAGTCAAATGTCAGACCTTTACCCACCAGAACGATAGGGCCGTCCTCGTGCTTGGTCTTGGTGGTGGGAGTGTGACGCAGCACGATGAACGCTGGGGGTTCATCCGAGCCTTTGGCCACCGACAGAAACGAGCCCATTTTCAAGGCTTCAATCTGCTTGCGCTCGAGCACTTCGGCTTTGAGTGTCTTGAATTCCTTGGCCAGTTGCTTGGCTGTCTTGCCCAGATAGGTGGGCGTGCAGATATTGCCGGGTAGATCTGCCAGCAGACGCGTCAGGTTGACACCGTTACCAATGGCCTGGCCTTGCTCCAGACCGGCTTTGGCTTCGCTGGCCTGGGTGCGGGCTGTCCACAGCAGGAACTGGCTCAGTTGGGGAGCGGGTTCGGGCTTGCTGAGTGTGGCCGTATAGCGGTAGCTGGCTCGGCACACCGCCACGGCGGCATCTTGGGCCCGGCTGCGCAAGGTCGTGCCTTTGCAGTCGATGCTGGCCAAGGCCGACACAGCTTCTTTCAGGTCCGCTTTCAGGCAGTAAGAGGCCAGACAAGCCTGTGCCTGTGTATGCGTTTCTGCTTTGTATTCCTCTTGGGCGCCTAAGCCGACTAAAATAACGCGTTCGGCCTTCACACCGGGCAGATTGCGCAGCACCAGATGGGTGTTGGGCTTGCCTTTAAACTCGGCTTTCACGGCAGCGCTCACCGCTCCGTTGCTGGCGCGGTCGATAAGTTCCGCTGCGGGGCTTAGAATGCCCTCGGTAAAGACGCCCACGCCGAGCGCGGCTGTCTTAATTTGGTGCAAAGAA
>JQGF01000220.1_pt1 | contig 16999 bp, 13 predicted proteins | sample 210201 | NCBI WGS metagenome assembly JQGF01 (sample SAMN02947780, study PRJNA257236) | wastewater metagenome | biome: Domestic wastewater sediments; material: Domestic wastewater soil sediments and water; isolation source: domestic wastewater sediment treated with ammonia and hydroxylamine at...
GGCCAGCAGACTGTCGGCCTCGTCCTGGGCAGGTGCCTCGCTGCTGGCAGCAGGCAAGGTAGCAATCTGAATGTCTTTAGGAAAATCCAGCAGTACCGGGCCAGGACGACCCTGGGTACACAGGCGCAAGGCCTTGGCGGTCAGCGAAGCCACATCCTCAATGCGCCGTACCTGCGCATTCCACTTGGTCACAGGACGTGAAATGCCGATGGCATCACACTCCTGAAACGCGGCGGTACCAATTGCCGTCGTCGCCACTTGTCCACTAATGCACAGGACAGGAATAGAATCACACAAGGCATCGAGCAAACCGGAGGTGGTATTGGCCATACCCGGGCCCGATGTCACCAGCACCACGCCAGGCTTACCGGTACTGCGGGCATACCCTTCCGCTGCATGCACCGCAGCTTGCTCGTGACGGACCAGAATATGACGAATTCGCGGTTGGGCATGCAGAGCATCATAGAGCGGTAACACCGCTCCGCCAGGATAACCAAAAATGGTATCTACACCCTGAGCGATCAAGGTTTCGAGCAAGATTTGCGCGCCGTTGTGGGCGGTCGTTTCAAGTGACATGGTTGCGTAGCCCTGCATGTTTTGTAAGATAGAGATCGCCGTCCAGTTTATCCCCTTTTACAGGCTGATTCCCCATGGTCACTCAACGCCAACCCTGGCACGTCGTCAAACCATCCAAACTGCATGGCAATGGCGTGTTTGCGCTACGCGATATCCCTGCCGGGACACGCATCCTGCAATACGCCGGCAAGCGATTGACGCCCGAACAGGCCGATGCCTTGTTTCCAGTCAATCCCGACGAGCCGTTTCACACCTTTTTCTTTGCCCTGAGCAACGGCAAGATCGTGGACGGTGGCCAGGGGGGCAACGATTCACGCTGGATCAATCACTCCTGCGCCCCCAACTGTGAAGGGCACGAGAATGCTGACGGCTCGCGTGTCTTCATTGTGGCCATGCGCGATATCCCGGCCGGGGAAGAGCTTTTGTACGACTACTCGCTGGTCATCGACGATGACATTACCGAGGAGCTCAAGCAGAACTATCGCTGTCTGTGTGGTGCCCCCCAATGTCGGGGCACCATGATCGCGCTGCCCGAGGACCGTGCCCAAGCAGTTGCAGAAGAGCTGCGCGAGGTCGCCGCCGAGCTGGATGCGGAAATGGAGCAGGCACGCAGGGCACCGGTCTCGTCCAGGCAACGCGCAGCGGACCCGCAGACTGATGAGCACCCGGCGCTGCAAGAAGACACAAGGGATCAAGAGGCACCTGACGCTACGCTGCAGGACACGTCAAACTCAAGCGACAAGGACAAAAAGAGCAAAAAAGACAAAAAGAAGAAGAAAGAAAAGGCCAGAAATAAGGATAAAAACAAGGACAAAAAGTCCTCCAAAAAGGACAAAGAAGGCAAAAAAGGGAAAAAAGATCGCAAAAAAGAGTAAGCTGTCCCCCAGCTTGCATTAGCCCAGGCAGCCTTACCGGCCGCCTGCACCCTTGCTGAACACCCGCACAGCAGGCCCGGCAACACCCCTGCCGGGCTCTTCCAGAGCGCCACACACAGGCCTATCTGTCGTGCCGGGCCAGGTTTTACACCTCATCAGCCAGGCGACACACCACCCCCTATCGCGTGTGTATTCGCCCCTATCCCTATCGTTTCGTCCCCGGCCAATCCTGGCCCGCGGCTGCGTTTGCACCGGGGGAAATTACTCACTGCCAGCCCCGTCCCTGACCGCTAGCATGTAGCTTTATTGCCCGATCTGACAGACCTCATGGATTCAAGTTCTACAGATATATCTACCCATCCCGCCAGCGCGCCGACCGAACCAGGTCCACGCGTTCCCTTGCAACTGGAAGACTGGGCTTCGGTCCTGATCATGGCGACCTTGGCGCTGATTACCTTTGCCAACGTGTTTGTGCGCTATCTGACCGATAGCTCTTTTGCCTGGACCGAGGAAATCTCCATCTTCTTGCTGGTGGTCCTGACCATGAATGCCGGGGCCAGCGCCTGTGTACGACACCTCCATATCCGTATCGAAGTCTTTGCTGATGCGGGGACTCAGCGCCGTCAACGCCGGCTGGCCTTGTTCGGCATTGGCATGAGCCTGCTGTTCTTCATTGGCCTGGCTGTGCTGTCCGGGCGTATGGCACTGGATGAATTCGAATGGGGCGATACCTCTCCTTCGATTGGCGTGCCGACCTGGTGGTACAGCATGTGGCTGCCCATTTTGTCCACCACCCTGAGCCTGCGCTTGCTGGGCATGTGGATGCGTCGCTGGCGGGCCAAGTCATGATTGCTACCTTGCTGTTTGTCATCTTCATCGGCCTGATGCTGGCAGGCGTGCCCGTGGGCGTGTCCCTGGGCATAGGCGGGGCTTTTGCCATCCTGATGTCCAATCTGGATACGCACTGGTTTGGCCTGATGGCCGTACCACAAAGCTTTTATGCCGGCCTGGCCAAGTACCCCCTGCTGGCCATCCCCATGTTCGTTCTGGTGGGCTCTATTTTTGACCGCTCCGGGGTGGCCAGTCGCCTGGTGAACTTTGCGGTTGCCCTGGTCGGCCGTGGCCCAGGCATGTTACCCGTCGTGGCCATTGGAGTGGCCATGTTCCTGGGGGGGATTTCCGGCTCCGGGCCGGCCTGTGCCGCCGCGGTGGGTGCGGTCATGATCGGCGCCATGAAGCGCGCCGGCTACCCTGGCCCCTTTGCCGCCAGTATTGTGGGCGCCGGTGCCGCCACCGACATCCTGATCCCGCCTTCCATCGCTTTTATCATTTACTCGGTGCTGGTGCCTGAAGCCTCGGTTCCCGCCCTGTTTGCCGCAGGCATGTTCCCGGGCATTCTGGCCGGTATCGGCCTGATCATCCCGGCGATCTGGCTCTCGCGCCGCCACAAACTGGGCCTGGCCGAGGCCGAACTGCCCCGGCCGCCCTTCTGGCGCAGCTTGCGCGAAGCCGCCTGGGGACTGATCGCACCGGTCATCATTCTGGGTGGTATGCGCCTGGGTCTGTTCACCCCCACCGAAGCCGCTGTGGTGGCCGTGTTCTACGGCCTGTTCGTAGGCATGGTTATCCATCGCACCATCCAATTTCGCGACCTGTTCTTGATCTTGCGCGAAGCGGCCGAATTATCGGCTGTCATCATGATGGTGGTCGCACTGGCCGGCATCTTTGCCTGGGCGCTGTCCACCCTGAGCATTATTGACCCGGTCACAGATGCAATCATCCACTCCGGTCTGGGTGAGTACGGCATTCTGGCCCTGATGATCGTCATGCTGATTGTGCTGGGCATGTTCCTGGACGGCATTTCAATCTTCCTGATTTTTGTTCCGCTGTTTATGCCGATCGCCTACAACTTTGGCTGGCACCCCGTCTGGTTTGGCGTGCTGCTGACCCTGAACGTAGCCCTGGGCCAGTTCACGCCACCGGTCGCCGTGAACCTGATGGTGGCCTGCCGGATTGCCGGTGTACCAATGGAAAGCACCTTGCGCTGGGTCGGCTGGCTGCTGCTGGGTATGGGTACCACCATGCTGCTAGTCATCATCGAGCCCGACATCGCCTTGTGGCTACCCCGCTACCTAGGCTTTAACTAAAACCGCATTACTGCACATCCACTCATCGAAAGGGAGACCTGATCCATGAAAATACGTCATATTCTGGCTGCTCTGGCCTGTACGGCTGCCACTGTGGCCGTGGTTCCAGCGGCCCAGGCCGCTTACAAATCCGAGTACAAACTATCCATTGTGGTGGGCACTTCCTTCCCGTGGGGCCAGGGGGCGGTGATCTGGTCCGACCTGGTGCGCGAGCGCACCGACGGGCGCATCAACATCAAGATCTACCCCGGCACCTCGCTGGTACAAGGCGACCAGACGCGCGAGTTCACTGCCATTCGGCAGGGCATGATTGATATGGCGGTGGGCTCCACGATCAACTGGTCCCCCCAGATCAAGCAACTGAACCTGTTTTCCTTGCCCTTCCTGCAGCCCGATTCCAAGGCCACCGACGCCCTGATCCACGGCGAAGTGGGCAAGGACCTGTTCGGCTACATTGAGAAAGCGGGCGTCGTGCCGCTGGCCTGGGGGGAAAACGGCTTTCGCCAGCTCAGCAACTCCAAGCACGAAGTCAGCAAACCCGAAGACATGAAGGGCCTGAAACTGCGTGTGGTGGGCTCGCCCCTGTACATGGACACGTTCAGCGCACTGGGTGCCAATCCCACGCAAATGAGCTGGGCCGATGCGCAGCCCGCCCTGGCCAATAAGGCCGTGGACGGCCAGGAAAACCCCTTGTCCATTTACGCCGGCGCCAAACTGTACGACGTGCAGCAGCAATACCTGACCTTGTGGAACTACGTGTCTGACCCACTGGTGTTTGTGGTCAACCGCGAGGTGTGGAAATCCTGGAGCGAAGAAGACCAGAAGATCGTACGCGAAGCCGCGATCGAGGCTGGCAAGCGCGAAATCGAAATCGCCCGTAAAGGCATCACGCCCCAGGACCCTTCCTTGCTCAAAGAAATCGAGAGCCACGGCGTGAAGATCACCACCCTGACGCCAGATCAACACGCAGCCTTTGCCAAAGCCACAGAAGGCGTCGTTGAGAAATGGACCAAGACCATTGGTGAGGATCTGGTGCAGAAGGCACGCGACGCGATTGCCGCCAGCCGCTAAGCAGCTGGTCTGGGCCGATTGAAAAAGGGGCAGCGACAGGTCAGAAGGGATGCGATCCTGACCGACCTCCTGCCCGTCGCTGCCGGATGCCTTGAGCAGAGCCGAAAAGACCTGATCCTTGGGGACAGTACGGCCTGATACCGGGCCGCCAAACTGGGCATGACGACAAAACCGGGGTTCTACCCGCTCTGACTGGCCGCCAGAGGCGGCCCCGGCAAACTATTATTGAAATGCCGTTTCCAGAAAGCTGCGCAGCTTGCGCGAATGCAGTCTTTCTTTAGGCATGTCACGTAGCAGCTCCAGTGCCCGGATACCGATATGCAAATGTTGGCCAACCTGGCGCGCGTAAAACTCGCTGGCCATGCCCGGCAGTTTCAACTCGCCATGCAAAGGCTTGTCCGACACACACAGCAAGGTGCCATACGGCACACGGAAGCGGAAACCGTTGGCGGCAATCGTGGCCGACTCCATATCCAGCGCAATCGCCCGCGACTGCGACAGGCGTCGTACCGGCTCGTGGTGATCCCGCAGCTCCCAGTTGCGGTTATCAATGGACGCCACCGTTCCCGTGCGCATGATGCGTTTGAGCTCCCAGCCTGACAAGCCGGCGACCTCAGCCACTGCCTGCTCCAGCGCGACCTGGATTTCGGCCAGGGGAGGAATGGGTACCCAGGTGGGCAAATCCTCGTCCAGCACGTGATCCTGACGTACATAGCCATGGGCCAGCACGTAATCGCCCAAACGCTGGGTGGTGCGCAAACCGGCGCAGTGGCCCAGCATCAGCCAGGCAGCAGGTCGCAAGACGGCCACGTGATCGGTAATGGTCTTGGCATTGGATGGTCCCACACCGATATTGATCAGCGTGATGCCAGAATGATCGGCACGGCGCAAATGGTAAGAGGGCATCTGCGGCGCCCGAGCCAGGGGCGAGCCTGTTGTTGAAGCATTCGCACCTGCGGGGGTGATGATATTGCCCGGCTCCACCAGATCGATATAGCCTTGCTCATCAGCCTGCAGCACTTCACGCGCCCACTGGCAAAATTCGTCCACATAGAACTGGTAATTGGTGAACAAGACAAAGTTCTGGAAATACTCGGGCCGGGTGGCACTGTAATGCTGCAGACGGTGCAAAGAGTAGTCAATGCGTGGCGCGGTAAAGGGAGCCAGCGGCAAGGGCTCGTTGTGGACACGCTCCCAGGTGCCGTTAACAATGGCATCGTCCATATAGGCCAGATCGGGCACATCGAAGTGATCGCGCAAGGTATCCCCTGGCGATTCGGGCACACTCGTCACGGTAGACTGCACGCCATTGTTCAGCGCGAAATGCAGCGGGATGGGCACGGAGGACTCGCCCACTTCCACCTGCACGCCGTGATTGCGTAGCAGCAGCTCCAGCTGCTCCAGCAAGTAATCGTGATACAGGCCGGGAGCGGTAATGGTGGTCATGTACACACCAGGCTCGACCACATGCCCATACGACAGACGGCTGTCCACTTCCTGATAGGTCTCGACTCGCAAACGTACAGCAGGGTAGCAGGCCCTGAAACGCTGCCCGCGTGGAAAACCGGTCTCCAGGCACTGGGCAAAAGAATCACGCAAGAAAGCGGTGTTGCGATCGTAAATATGACGCAACTGTTCCAAAGCCTGGCCGGCGTCCAGATAACCCGTGAATGGAATCAGTTCAGGCGTGGACGTAATACGGGAAAAACCGCTGGGATCAGACATAACAAGTATTCCAAGGGAAAACACAGACAAGCAGATCTGCAAGCATCATAAGCTGTTTATCGTGTCGCCTCCTACACGGCTCCATGACAAATTCAGCCATCTCCGACCGGCCTTCTTCTTGCTTGCCCGATCGCCTCTCTCCCTTCGGGGGCGCCGTGCTGTCGCGCTTATTCAACCCGATTCCCGCCCGCCACCGTCTGAGCCTGACCGTGAGGCTGCTGATAAGCCGAAGTCACCGCTCCTGCCATAGCGACAGCCCAGGACTGGTTTCAGACCAGAGCACAAGGGATGGAGCAAGGAAGAGGGGCCTGGCGGCTACCCCAAATGTACTGACTGGTTTTTGCCTGAACCACAAGCCCCACTGTCCGCCTGATGGACACAGCTATTTGTGATTTTGACGCGAAATTGACTCATCAATCTGCTTGAAATCTGGCCCTTTATCCCGCTTTCGGGCGGATTTCAGGTTTTACCCAAGGCAGTGACAAATCCCACCAAGATCGCTGCCCCTCACGCCCGCATTGGGTGCGAATGGCGCTAAATCAGCGGCTTGGCGAACTGAGCGTGGCTTACATGCCTTGTCGGATATGGCCGCTAATCACCCGGTGCAAGGGCAGGCACTGTCTTCTACCTCATATATAAGACTTGCCCAAAACCAGTAAATACATTAAGTATGTAGTCTTAATACTTTGAGTATTAAATCCAGCTTGCATCAGTCCTTCATAATTTACGTTATTCAACCTGGCAGTGTGTTTGGCATGCGTGTGAGACATAGTTCGACATCGCGCAAATTGGCTTGTATTTAGGCTGATTTACTATGGGTTAGCGTTTTTTAGTGGTTTTTGCCTTGTGCAATGTGCTCGCCCTCTGATGTCCTTTGTCTCCCGGTGCCGCGCGGGTCAATCTACCCGCGATGTCAGCCTGTTCTGAAGCGCGCTTGACCAGGTAATCGCAGCGAACGAGCCCTTGCGGCCTGCCGCTGTACCGAATCACTTTTAACTATCAGCAAGGGTACACATGACCACTCGAATCTCCTGCCAGCGATTGCAAGTCGCCGAGGTGCTTCATCAGTTCATCGAACAAGAAGCCCTGCCCGGCACAGGTATCTCCTCCGAAGCCTTCTGGGCTGGTTTCGACAAGCTGGTCCATGATCTGGCACCTAAAAACCGCGCCTTGCTGGCCGAACGCGACCGCTTGCAAGTCGAACTGGACAAGTGGCACACGGCCAACCCGGGCCCCATCACCGACATGCCGGCCTACAAGCGCTTTCTGAGCTCCATCGGCTATCTGAAAGACGCGCCTGCCAACGTCAAGGTCAACACCGCCAACGTCGACACCGAAATCACCGAGCAGGGCGGCCCCCAGCTGGTCGTACCTATCATGAACGCCCGTTACGCGCTGAACGCTGTGAACGCACGTTGGGGCAGCCTGTACGACGCGCTGTATGGCACCAACGCCATTCCCGACACCGACGGTGCCCAGCGCGGCGGTGGCTACAATGCGGTGCGTGGCGCCAAGGTCATCGCCTTTGGCCGCCAGTTCCTGAACGACACCATTCCTCTGGCCCAGGGCAGCCATGACCAGGCGACCTCCTACACCATCGCTGATGGCGCCCTGCGCGTCACCCTGGAAAATGGCGGCACCACCGGCCTGAAAGACACCTCGACCCTGCTGGGTTACCGTGGTCAGCCTGATGCGCCTGAAGCCATCGTATTCCTGCACAACGGCCTGCACTTTGAATTGCAGATCGACCCCAACAGCCCGATTGGCAAGACCGATCCGGCTGGTGTGAAAGACATTGTTCTGGAAGCCGCGCTGACCACCATCATGGACTGCGAAGATTCCGTGGCTGCCGTGGACGCTGACGACAAGGTCCTGGCCTACCGCAACTGGCTGGGCCTGGTTACCGGTTCGCTGACTGAAGAAATCAAGAAAGACGGCAAGGTCTTTACCCGTCGTCTGGCCGACGATCGCCAGTACACCGATCTGACGGGCACCACCCAAACGCTGGCTGGCCGCTCGCTGATGTTCGTGCGTAACGTCGGTCACCTAATGAGCAACCCTGCCATTCTGGATGGCGAAGGCCGTGAAATCCCAGAAGGCATTCTGGATGCCGTGGTCACCACCCTGATCGGCATGCGTGATCTGCAGCTGAAGAAGAACTCGCGCAGCGGCTCGCTGTACATCGTCAAGCCCAAAATGCATGGTCCTGACGAAGTGGCGTTTGCCAGCGAAATTTTTGATCGTGTGGAAAGCCTGCTGGGCCTGGCTCCCAACACCGTCAAGCTGGGCATCATGGACGAAGAGCGCCGCACCAGCGTGAACTTGAAGGCAGCGATTGCTCAGGCCACCGAACGTGTTGTGTTCATCAACACCGGCTTCCTGGACCGCACCGGCGATGAAATCCACACCTGCATGCGAGCGGGTGCCGTCGTGCGCAAGGCCGACATGAAACAGGCCGAGTGGCAGCCTGCCTACGAGCGCAATAACGTTCAGATCGGTCTGCAATGCGGTCTGCGTGGCCGTGCCCAGATCGGTAAAGGCATGTGGGCCATGCCCGACCTGATGGCTGAAATGCTGGAGCAAAAGATTGGTCACGTGAAGGCCGGTGGCAACACCGCCTGGGTACCATCGCCTACCGCTGCCACGCTGCACGCCTTGCACTACCACCAAGTCAACGTGGTCGACGTCCAGAAGGGTCTGGAAGGCGACACCAACGACTACCTGGACAGCATCCTGACCATTCCCGTGGCCACCGATACCAACTGGTCCGCCAAGGAAATTCAGGAAGAGCTGGACAACAACGCCCAAGGCATTCTGGGTTACGTGGTGCGCTGGATCGACCAGGGCGTGGGCTGCTCCAAGGTACCCGACATCCACGACGTGGGCCTGATGGAAGACCGCGCCACCCTGCGCATTTCCAGCCAGCACATCGCCAACTGGCTGCTGCACGGCATCGTCACCCACGAACAAGTGGTTGAAACCCTGCAGCGCATGGCTGCCGTGGTGGACCAGCAAAACGCCGGCGACCCGCTCTACACCAAGATGGCCGGCAACTTTGAAGGCTCTTTCGCCTTCCGCGCCGCTCAGGATCTGGTGCTGAAGGGTCTGGAACAGCCCAACGGCTACACCGAGCCTCTGCTGCACCAGTGGCGTCTGGCCTTCAAGGCCGCCCAGGCCTAAAGCACACGATGTCACCCGGAGCCAGGCTCCGGGCGGCAGGTGCCCCCAAAAATCCCCATCCTGCTGGTTCAGGATGGGGATTTTTTTTACCGCCTACTCCTGATCGGTCCCCCTGACCTTGCCGGAAAAGCCCTGCTCCATCCCTGTCTGTGCAATCTCGTTATAAACTCAAATACATAACGTATTTATACAACAGGAAATCCCATGAAATCTTTGTTGCTGTCCGCCGCCTGCCTGCTGGCGGCCACCCTACCCGTCCAGGCCTCGGACCTGTTGCTGGCCACCGGCGCAGGCTATCGCAAGCCCGTCACCGAACTGCTGCAGACATTCCAGAAAGAAACCGGCCTGACAGCAGAAAGCAGCTTTGGCAATATGCAGCAGGTCCGCGCCCAAAGCGAACAGAACCCCGAAATCGCCGCCATCATCGGCGACCGCTTTTTCCTGGAGCCTATGGGCATTGCCGAGCGCTTCGTGAACATCGGCCAAGGTGCGCTGATGCTGGCCGTCCCAAAAGGCAAAGCCATCGTCTCCATCCAGGACCTGAAAGAACCGGCCTACCAGCGCATTGCCTTGGGCGACGCCAAAAAAACCGTCTACGGACGCGCCGCCACAACCTGTCTGCAACGCGAAGGCGTACCGGCCCAAGGGCGTACGGTGGAAGTGGCCATGCTGCCCCAAGTGTCCAGTTACCTGCTGACCGGCGAAGTGGACGCCGGTTTCATCAACCGCAGCGAAGCCCTGGCCCACAAAGACAAGCTGGGCACCATCGTGCCCATGCCGGCCAGTTGCTATGACCCCATAGACCTGAGCCTGGCCGTCCTGAAAGGACGCCAGGAAACACCCGCGCTACGCGCCTGGACACAGTTTCTGGGTTCGGAATCGGCCAAAGCCATTCTGGCGCGTCACGGTTTGTGATGCAGGTCTGGCTGGGCTGCCCGGCCGATTCGCTGGGTCTGACGCTGCGCGTGCTGGCCGGTGCCCTGGCAGCGCAACTGCTGCTGGGCCTGGCCCTGGCCTGGGTGTTGGCACGCAAGCGTTTCCCCGGCCGCGCCTTGCTCGATGCCCTGGTCAGCCTGCCACTGGTCTTTCCGCCCATTGTCATCGGCTATCTACTGCTGCTGGCTTTAGGCAGACAAGGTTGGCTGGCAGGGCTGACGGGCTGGTCGCCCGAGGTGGTATTTCAGCCGACCGCACTGGTCATTGCCGCCTTTATTGCCGGCCTGCCACTGATGGTCAAACCCGTACAGAACGGCCTGCAAGCCATGTCGCCCCGCTTGAAAGAAGCCGCCGCCACGCTGGGCCACGGCTCCTGGTCACACTTTCTGCGGGTGGAGCTGCCGCTGCTGCGTCCGGCCCTGGCCACCGGCCTGATTCTGTCCGGCGGACGCGCCCTGGGCGAAGTGGGCATCTCGCTGATGCTGGGCGGCAACATCGCCGGCCGCACCGAAACCCTATCCCTATCCATCTATAACGCCGTGCTGGACGGCGACACGGGCTGCGCCAATGCGCTGTCCTGGCTGCTGGGCGTCATGGCCCTGGGCTGCTTTCTGGCGCTGCGGCGTTACGGGAACCACGCATGAGTGTATTTTTTGAACAAAACCAGATCGATCAGTGGATCGGCGAGGACGCCTCCTTTCTGGACCTGACCAGCCACATGCTGGGCCTGACCGGACAGGCCGCCACCCTACGCTTTGTCTGCCGGGGCGATATCACCGTAGCCGGCACCGAGGAAGTGCTGCGGTTGGTGCAAGCCTGCGGTGGCCAGACCCTGCAACACCTGCCCAGCGGTGTGCGCGCCGCGCCCGCCCAGGCCCTGCTGCTGGCCCACGGCCCGGCACATGCCCTGCTGCGCGCCTGGAAGGTAGGCCAGAATCTGCTGGAATTTGCCTGTGGCGTGGCCACGCTGACCCACGATGTCGTGCAGGCCGTCCAGGCCGTCAACCCGGCCGTCGCCGTGCTGACCACCCGCAAGCATGCGCCGGGCGTGCGCAAACTCGCCTTGAAAGCCACCTTGGCCGGCGGAGCCATGCCGCACCGCCTGGGCCTGGGCGAGACCATACTGGTCTTTCCCCAGCACCGCGCCCTGCTGGGCGGTTGGGATCAAGTCGGACAGGCCATCGCCCAACACAAGCACGCAATGTGCGAAAAGAAAATTGTCATCGAGGCGGACGGACTGGAACAGGCGCGCCACGCCATCCAGGTCGGAGCCGATGTCATCCAATTCGACAAAGTCGCCCCGGACGCACTGGCGGACATCGTCCCCCAATTGCGAGCCACCCATCCCGACATTCCCCTGTTGGCGGCCGGCGGCATCCATGCCGGCAATGCCGCTGCCTACGCCGCCACCGGCGTCAATGCCCTGGTCACCAGCAGCCTGCACTATGCCAAGCCGGCCGATATCGGCGTCAAGATCGAATTGGCCGATCCGCCCGAGCCGCTTGTCGTCCAAAAATAGATGGGCTGTACCCCTAAAACGCTTGCCTTCTGGAACACACCTGGCCAGCGCTCACACAGGCCAAAAGCACAGAGCCGGTCGCAGCTTACAGGTACGCCTCTGCCCGCAGTCGCCCACGTCCGCACGGCATCGACCCGATCCGCGCTGTCCGCCGCACAAATTAAAAAAGCTGATTTTCATAAGCACATCAAAAGCGCGACGAGACATGAGGCCCCATAAACACATGAGCTAATTGTCTTTCGCCCCGGCGACGATCAGGCATGTAATACAAGGCATTGACTCGCACAGACGCCGCCACTCTCGGGCGGCGTCTTGCTCCGATTTCACTGCAAGGAATTGCCATGATCCGCCCGTTGAAAACCGTTATTGTGAACGGCAGTCTGCACCGCCCATCCCGCACACAAGTACTGCTGGATGCCCTGCGAGACAGCCTGAACGATCATCTGGCGCTGCACGTACACCATATCGAACTGGTCAACCTGCTTCCCGAACTTGGGGCGGCCCTGTCGACCGATGCCTTGCCCACGGATGCCCAACACGCCATCAAAGCCATTGAAAACGCCGACTTATTGATTGTGGGCACTCCCATCTTTCGCGCCGGCATTCCAGGCCTACTCAAACACCTCTTCGATCTGATCGACATGAACGCCCTGAACGGCACGCCCGTGCTGCTGGCGGCCACCGGCGGCAGCCAGCGCCATGCCCTGGTCATCGAGCACCAGTTGCGTCCCCTGTTCAGCTTTTTCCAGTCACTGACCTTGCCGATTGGCGTCTACGCCACGCCCGAGGACATTCATGACGGCGTCATCACCAGCGACGCCCTTCAACAGCACATACAACGCACCATCAATCTGGCTGTGCCCGTGCTGCAAGGCGTGCAGGCCCGTTTGCTACAAGACACTGCCGTTACGCAGGAGCAGGCCGCATGAGCCAGATCACCTCCATCACGCCCGATATTTTCTGGTTCCTGCCTACCTCGGGCGATACCCGCTACCTGGGTAAATCCGACTTTGGCCGTGCGCCCACCAACGAATACCTGCGCAGCATCGCCGTCACCAGCGAGAACCTGGGCTACGACGGCCTGCTGATTCCCACCGGTGCATCCTGCCTGGACCCCTGGGTGGTGGCAGCCAGTCTGGTGCCGGTGACCCAACGCATCAAACTGCTGGTCGCGCTGCGTACGTCCCTGGGCATGCCCGTATCCAGCGCACGTCAGGCGGCATCCCTGGACCAGGCCCTGCATGGCCGCTTGCTGCTCAATGTGGTGCCCGGCGGCGATGCCACCGAACTGGCCGCCGAAGGCGTGTTTCTGGACCACGATACCCGCTATGAATATGCCCACGAATACCTGACGATCTGGCGCAGGCTGCTGGCCGGAGAACGCGTCGACTTTCAGGGCAAACACTTCAAGGTCGAGCATGGCCGCAACTTTTTCCCGCCCGTGCAAACGCCTTACCCACCGCTGTACTTCGGCGGCTCCTCGGACGCCGCCCACGAACTGGCTGCCGAACATGTGGATGCCTACCTGACCTGGGGCGAACCACCGGCCGCCGTCGGCAAAAAATTTGACGATATCCGCCGCCGCGCCGCCGCGCGTGGCCGCAAGCTACGTCTGGGTGTACGCCTGCACGTAATCGTGCGCGAAACCAATGAGGAAGCCTGGGCCGAGGCGGATCGCCTGATCAGCAAATTGACGGACGAGGACATTGCCAAGGCGCAGGCCAATTACGCCAGCATGGACTCGGTAGGCCAGAAACGCATGGCCGCCTTGCATGGTGGCCGACGCGATCAACTGGAAGTCTCGCCCAATCTGTGGGCAGGCGTAGGGCCTGGTACGCGGCGGAGCAGGCACCGCCCTGGTAGGCGATGCCCCAGACCGTGGCCCAGCGCTTGCAGGAATACATGGACCTGGGCGCGGACTCCTTTGTGCTCTCGGGCTACCCCCATCTGGAAGAATCCATACGCTTTGCCGAGCTGGTGTTCCCGCTGCTAGGCAAGCAAGCCGTCACCATTCGGGATCGCGCGCAGACAGGGGGGGCCTTTGATGCGCGCGGCGTCCAAAACCAACAACTTTCTGCTGCATCATGAGCCAAAAAATCATAGACCTGCGCTGCCGGCCGGCCTTTCTGCATAAATTCTTCGGGGCCGAGCCCGGTTCGCCCGAACACGCGACCGCCCGCTGGTTAAACCGCCGCGTCGGCACGCGCGGCAGCGATACCCATTTCGAACAATCCCTTAGCCAGGACGGCTTTCTGAACGAAGTGCGCCAGGCAGGGCTAAGCAAGGCCGTGGTCGTAGGCCGCCACACTCCATCGCAGCATTTGCCCAACGACACCATTCACCAGATCGTGCACGGGCACCCCGAACTGCTGGGCATTGCCGGCATCGATCCGGCCCTGCAAGGCGAACACGCCGCCTTGGCCGAAGCCGAACGCGCCATCAAGGAACTGGGTCTGTCCGGCATCGACCTTGAACCCGGTTTTGGTGTCCCGGCCCGCCACCCGGACGACCCGATCTATTGGCCCGTTTACGAACTGGCCCGCCATCTGAAGGTGCCCGTATTTCTGATGAGCGGCCCGACCACGCCGGACCCGCGCTATAACGACCCGGCAGGCTTGGCCAAAGTCGCCAAAGCCTTCCCCGATCTGCCGCTGGTGGTCTACCACGGCTATTGGCCTAACGTGCAACAGGCCATCGGCCTGGCCTTCCTGCACGAGAACGTGCACCTGGTGCCGGACATGTATATCTTCCAGCCCGGCCACGAAGGCTATGTACAGGCGGCCAACAGTTTTCTGTCCGACCAATTGCTGTTTGGCTCGTCCTATACCTTCCGGCCCATCCGCCAAAGCATCGAGGACTTTCAGCAGTTGGGGTTCAAAGACGTCATTCTGGACAAGCTGTTTTATGACAATGCGGCCAGGCTGTTTCAGTTGCCACGTTAAATCACGCGACACCGGCTACACATTAACGGGGCGCGCTTCAATCACGCCCTGCTGCCGCCACTGCGCAGCCGGATGATGTGCCGCCAAACGATCTCCGCGACCAAATAACTGCTGGCGTAACGTCCCCCCTTCGTAGGCCGTGCGATAACGGCCACGGTCTTGCAGTTCGGGAACGATGTACCGGGCAAAGTCCTCCCAGGTTTCGGGCACAACGATACGGGTCAAGTTAAAACCGTCGATCTCGCCCTCGTCTATCCAGTTCGTCAAGGCATCGGCCACTTGCCCAGGATCGCCCACAATGGTGTTGTAGCGGCTGCCCAGCGTAAACTGCTCCAGCAGCTTGCGCCGTGTCGTCCAGCCTTGTTTTTGAGCCGCCGCCGCTGCCGATTGAATAGCATTGCTGCCTCCGAAGCTGATCGGTTCATCCAGATCGTATCGAGAAAAATCCACGCCGGTGCTGGCCGCAAAATGCGCCAGACCGCCTTCCGAACTGGCATGGGCCAGATAGTCGGCATATTTTTCTTGCGCTTCGGCCTCGGTCGCACCCGTGACCACCGCCACCCCGGCATATACCTTCACATCCTGAGCCTGCCGGCCGGCATCCACCGCTGCCTGGCGCAGCCTGCGGGACGACTCCCTGGCAGCCTGCGGGTCCCGCGCGCCAATAAAAACCCCTTCCGCATGCTGCCCGGCAAACTGCAAGCCACGCGCCGACGTACCCGCCTGAAACAGCAAGGGAGTGCGTTGCGGGGAGGGTGCGCTCATGTGAATGGCATGGCTGCGGTAAAACGGCCCGTCGTGATGCACCGCATGCACCTTTTCGGGCAAGGCATGAATACGACGTTGCTTGTCGGCTAGCAACGCGCCATCCTCCCAACTGCCTTCCCACAGCTTATAGGCTAATTGCAGGAAATCGTCGGCCCGGTCGTAACGGCTGTCGTGTGCATCCAGACCATCCTGCCCCAAACCCCGCGCCCCGCTATCCACATAACCCGTCACGATGTTCCAGCCTATGCGGCCATTGCTTAGCTGATCCAGCGTGCTGACATCGCGTGCGAAGGTGTAGGGGTGATGAGCCGCCACTGACGCTGTCAGACCAAAGCCAATATGTTGCGTGACGGCTGCCATGGCCGAGACCAGCAGCCAGGGGTTGTTCACCGGTAGTTGAATACCCTCGCGCAGCGTCAAGTCCACACCTTGCTGGTAAACGTCGTAATAGCCGACCACATCAGCCAGAAAAATGCCGTCGAACAAACCTTTTTCCAGAGTTTTAGCCAGATCCGTCCAGTACTTCAGCGTGTGATACCGCGTGGATTGATCCCGCGGATGCGTCCACAAACCGTGATGAATATGGCCCACGCAATTCATATTGAAGGCGTTGATATGGATGTGTTTCCTAGGCTGCGTCATGGGCATTCTCCTTGCTTAATGCGGCAACCAGGTCAGGCGATACAGCTTTTGCTCGCCTTGGTAGAACTGATCGATTGCCTCGCGCACAGCGGGCGATGTCTTGTAGACCTCCAGGAACTGGGCAATGCGCGGGTCCTGCGCCTTATCGCCACGGGCCACAAACTGAATCGCCCAGGAATCGTCCTCGTAACTGGTCAAGGACAAGGCCTTGGTGGCGTCAAACGCGTTGGACGCCAGGATGAAATACGGAAAGCCCTGGGCCAGATCCACGTCCTGCGTGGCACGTGCCAGTTGCGGGCCTTCCACTTCCACAAACTTCAAATTTTTGGGATTGGAAACAATGTCATCGGGCGTGCCCAGCAAGCCGGTTTCAGGGCGCAGCGTGATCAAGCCCGCATGCTGCAACAAGCGCAGCCCACGGCCTACGTTGACGGCATCACTGGCAATTGCCACTGATGCACCATCGGGCAAGTCGGCCAGGGTGGCGTGCTTGAGGGAATACAGACCCAGGTAAGACAAAATGCCCGGCTGCACGCTGACCAGCTTGAAGCCCTTGTCGCGCACCGCATTGGCCAGGTAGTTGCTGTTCTGGTAGTAGTTCAGATCAATATCGCCCGC
>JQGF01000102.1_pt1 | contig 16829 bp, 16 predicted proteins | sample 210201 | NCBI WGS metagenome assembly JQGF01 (sample SAMN02947780, study PRJNA257236) | wastewater metagenome | biome: Domestic wastewater sediments; material: Domestic wastewater soil sediments and water; isolation source: domestic wastewater sediment treated with ammonia and hydroxylamine at...
GTATCGTTATTACGGGTCTGTTCCTGCGCCTGGGCAATCAGCTGGCGCAGTTCGTCGCTAAAGGCGGACAGATCGCCCACGACATGCAAGCGCACGCCGTTTCTTTGCAGCAGCGCGACTTCTTTTTGCAGCATTTTGACAAACAGACGCATCAGCATGGACACTTCGTCGGCCGGCCTGCGCCAGTTTTCCGAGCTGAATGCAAACAGAGTCAGGTACTTCACGCCCATTTGCCCGCAGGCCTCGACCACACGCCGCACCGCCTGCACGCCGCGCAAATGGCCCGCTGTGCGGGGCAGCATGCGGCGCGTTGCCCATCGGCCATTGCCATCCATGACAATGGCCAGGTGGCCAGGGACTTGACTATGCACCGTGGGGATGCGTTGGGTAGAACTGAATGGAATCACCTAGCCACCTGTTGCGTGGTCCTTAGACCGTCATGATCTCGGCTTCTTTTTGCGTGATCAACTTGTCGATCTCGGCCACGTACTTGTCCGTCAGTTTCTGGACCTCGTCCTGGGCACGACGCTCGTCGTCCTCGGAGATTTCCTTGTCCTTGACTTGCTTCTTGAGTGTATCGTTGGCATCGCGACGCAGATTACGGATAGCCACTTTGGCATCCTCGCCTTCGCCACGCACCACTTTGGCCAGATCGCGGCGACGCTCTTCGGTCAGGGCCGGCATGGGCACGCGGATGCTGTCGCCCATAGAGATAGGGTTCAGTCCCAGATCGCTGTCGCGGATGGCCTTTTCGATAGGACCGGCCATGTTCTTTTCCCAGACCTGTACATTCAGGGTGCGGGCATCCACCACGGTAATATTGGACACCTGGCTGACGGGCACGGGCGAACCGTAGTAGTCCACCTGGACGTGATCGAGCAGTCCCGTGGTGGCACGGCCGGTGCGGATCTTGGCCAGACCGGTCTTAAGGGACTCGATGGACTTGCCCATGCGGGCATCGGTCGATGATTTGATCTCGGAGAGATTCATGGACTAGATTCCTATAACGTTAGACGTGGACCAAAGTGCCCTCGTCCTCGCCGGAGACCGCGCGCGTCAAGGCACCGGGCTTATTGATGGAAAACACTTTGATGGGCAGTTTCTGGTCGCGGCACAGCGCAAAGGCCGTGGCGTCCATGACTTCCAGACGACGCACGATGGCCTCATCAAAGCTGATGCGGGCGTAACGGGTGGCACCGGGGTCTTTGTTGGGATCGGCGCTGTAAATGCCGTCCACCTTGGTTGCCTTGAGCACGATTTCCGCGCCCACTTCCGCACCGCGCAAGGCCGCTGCCGTATCGGTGGTAAAAAACGGATTGCCTGTACCGGCCGCGAAAATGACGACCTTGTTTTCTTCCAGGTAGCGCAGGGCTTTGGGACGGATGTAGGGCTCGACGACCTGTTCGATGTTCAGGGCCGACTGCACACGGGCATCCAGGCCGCGATGCTTGAGCGCATCCTGCAAGGCCAACGCGTTCATGACAGTGGCCATCATCCCCATGTAATCGGCCGTCGCGCGATCCATTCCCTGGGCACCGGGCGCAATGCCACGGAAAATATTGCCACCGCCGATCACGATCGCCAGTTGTACGCCCAATTGGGCCACCTGAGCGATTTCCTCGGTCATACGAAGAATGGTGCTGCGATTGATGCCGAACGAATCCTCGCCCATCAGCGCTTCGCCGGAAAGCTTGAGCAGGACGCGTTTGTAATGAGGGGTTGTCATGGTTGGGATTCCAAGTGACGAAAGACAGGGGAAGTGTAAAGCAGCAGGGCAGGCACCGCCACTACGGTGCCTGCCCTGCAAGTTCAAGCCCGATTAAGCTTGACCGGCGGCAGCGGCCACCTCGGCGGCGAAGTCTTCAACACGCTTCTCGATGCCTTCACCCACGACGTACAGGGTGAAGCCAGCGATGGACGCCTTGTTTTCGTTCAGCATCTGCTGAATGCTTTGCTTGTCGTTCTTGACGAAAGGCTGGTTCAGCAGCGTAACTTCCTTCAGGAACTTGGCGACAGCGCCTTCCACCATCTTGGTGACGATGTCGGCAGGCTTGCCCGACTCGGCAGCCTTCTGGGCGGCCACGGAGCGTTCGGCTTCGATGTCGGCGGCGTCTACGCCCGAGGCATCCAACGCCTTGGGACGGCTGGCGGCGATGTGCATGGCCAGATCCTTGCCCACTTCTTCGGCACCGGTGAAATCGACCAGAACGCCGATCTTGCCACCGTGGATGTAGTTGGCCAGTTGGCCGCTCGTTTCGTAGCGCTGGAAGCGGCGCACGGAGATGTTCTCGCCGATCTTGCCGACCAGGGCGGAGCGCACGGATTCAACGGTACCGTCGGCCAGTGGCAATTCAGCCAGGGCAGCCAGATCGGCAGGGTTGTTCTTGGCAACCAGTTGGGCGACCTGATCGATGAAACCGATGAAGTCCTCGTTCTTGGCCACGAAGTCGGTTTCGCAGTTGACTTCGACGATGGCACCGGTCTTGGCGTCGTCGGCGATGAATACGGTGACCAGGCCTTCGGCGGTCACGCGGCTGGCGGCTTTGCTGGCCTTGCTGCCCAGCTTCACGCGCAGGATTTCTTCAGCACGCGCCATGTCGCCTTCGGCTTCGGTCAGTGCTTTTTTGCATTCCATCATGGGCGCGTCGGTTTTCTCGCGCAATTCTTTAACCATCGATGCGGTGATTTGAGCCACTGTTTTCTCCAATTCTGTAGAACGTGCTCCGGCAAGCCGGAGCGGTACGAAATGCAAGTCTAGCGACCAGCCATGACAACTTTGCGCATGACCGGCCGCATCCGGCCGATTACTCCTGGGAGTCGGCGTCGACTTCGACGAATTCCTCGTCGCCAGCGATTTCTTCAACCAGACCGTTCAGGTTCTGTTCGCGGCCTGCCAGCACGGCGTCGGCCATGCCACGGGCGTACAGAGCGATGGCCTTGGCCGAGTCGTCGTTGCCGGGGATGACGTAATCCAGGCCCAGCGGCGAGTGGTTGGTATCGACCACGGCCACGACAGGGATGCCCAAGGTGCGGGCTTCGGCCACGGCAATCTTGTGGTAGCCAACGTCGATCACGAACAGGGCGTCAGGCAGGTTGGTCATGTCCTTGATGCCGCCGATGGACTTGTTCAGCTTTTCCAGTTCGCGCTCGAACATCAGCGCTTCTTTCTTGCTCATGCCTTCGGTGCGGCCTTCGGCCAGCTGGGTTTCCATTTCCTTCAGGCGCTTGATGGACGTTTTGACCGTCTTGAAGTTGGTCATCATGCCGCCCAGCCAACGGCTGTCGACAAATGGCATGCCGCAGCGTTCGGCTTCGGCCGCGACCAGTTCGCGGGCAGCGCGCTTGGTGCCCACGAACAGAATATTGCCGCCGCGTGCAGCCAGCTGGCGCACGAACTTGGTGGCTTCTTCGTACTGAGCAACCGTTTTTTCCAGGTTGATGATATGGATGTTGTTACGCTGACCGAAGATGTACTGAGCCATCTTGGGGTTCCAGTAACGGGTCTGGTGGCCAAAGTGCACACCGGCTTCCAACATTTCACGCATCAAAGACATAAGTTTCTCCAAGGGTTTGGTCTTGTAAACACCCGGTATCCGGCAAGGGCCGCAGGCAAGCCTGCATTCCAGACACCCCGAGACGGATGTTCACGCGATTTACTACTAAGGTTGATGCCGCCCCACAGGGGACGCGCATAATTAAAAACAGGCCAAGATGGCAAAACACACAGGTCAGCCTTTTAGCCGGCCTGCTGCTTTTTTGCTGTTTTTCTGCTGTTTTCGCAAACCGGCAAAACAAGCGCAAGACAAACACCGGGTGTATCCTAGAAGGACACAGCGGCCGGTTTTTTTGCGTTTCGGCGGTGTGCTGCTTGCCCACCACCCGCATAAAACCGATCTGCCTACTCCCTTGCACGTATCAGGCCAATAGGCCCGATCAACGCTAGGTGCGCTGCCGCAAAATTCACGAAAGCCTATAATTCTACTATTTTTCAATCGACCTGTTCAAGTTGCTATGAGTATTCTCGTCACAGACCCTTCCGACCTAGACAAAATGCGGACGGCCTGCCAGACCGCGGCAGGCATTCTTGATTACCTGACCCCCTTTGTCAAAGCCGGTGTCACCACGGCCGAACTGGATCGGCTGTGCATGGAACGCATCACGGAGCTGGGCGTCAAGTCGGCTACCGTCGGCTATGCCCCACCCGGCTACCCGCCTTTCCCAGGTTCGATCTGCACGTCGGTCAACCACGTCATCTGCCACGGCGTGCCCGGCGACAAGGTCCTGAAGAACGGCGACATTCTGAATATCGACGTCACCATCATCCAGGACGGCTGGTTCGGCGACACCAGTCGCATGTTCCACATCGGCGAACCCAGCATCCTGGCCCGCCGTCTGACCGAAACCACCTACGAATGCATGTGGCTGGGCATTGCCCAGGTCAAAGCCGGAGCCACGCTGGGCGATATCGGCCATGCCATCCAGAAGCACGCTGAAGGCCAGGGCTTTTCCGTGGTGCGCGAATACTGCGGGCACGGCGTGGGCCGCAAATTTCACCAGGACCCGCAAGTGCTGCACTACGGCAAACCCGGCACGGGCACCAAGCTGGAGGCCGGCATGATCTTCACGATAGAGCCCATGATTAACGCCGGTCGCCGCGAACTGCGCACCCTGGCCGATCAGTGGACGGTCGTGACACGCGATCACAGCCTGTCGGCCCAATGGGAGCACGCCGTGCTGGTGACCGATACCGGCTACGAGGTCCTGACCGTCTCGCCCGGCATGCCCGCCCCACCGGCCTTCATCAAGGCCTGACCCATGCCCGCCCCGGCCCTGGCCTTGCTGCGCGACACCATCGCCCGCCGGCGGGCCAACGCCTGCCGGCGTTATCGGCAACATCTTCAACCCGATGTGCTGCTGCGGGCCTTGCGGCGCATCTGCGACCAGGCCCTGCGCCAGTTACTGACGCTGTGCCCTCTGCCCGAACAAGCCTGTCTGGCCGGTCTGGGCGGCTATGGGCGCGGCGAGCTCTACCCGCACTCCGATGTGGACCTGCTGATCCTGTTGCAGCGCAGCCCGGACGCCCAGGACATTGCCCGCATCGAAGCCCTGTTGGCCGCCATGTGGGACATAGGCCTGGCCCCCAGCCATGCCGTGGCCACGCCCGCCCAATGCCTGGAGCTGGCCACCCAGGACATCACGACCGAAACCGCCTTGCTGGAAAGCCGCTGGCTGGCCGGCTCGCGCCTGCTGCTGCGCCACGTGCAACGCCAACTGCAAAGCCAGCTGGACCCGCGCGCTTTTTTCCTGGCCAAACAGGCTGAGCAGCAACAGCGCCACGCCCGCCTGCAGGACACGCCGTATGCGTTGGAACCCAACTGCAAAGAGTCCCCCGGCGCGCTGCGCGACCTGCAGGTTCTGCTCTGGATGGCACGCGCCGCAGGCCTGGGGCGTACCTGGCAAGACATCGCCCAGTCCGGCCTGCTGACCTATAACGAGCTGCGCGCCTTGAGCCGCGTGGATCAGGCCTTCAAGCGACTGCGCATCGAACTGCATCTGATGACGGGCCGCGCCGAAGACCGCCTGCTGTTTGACCTGCAGCCGCGTCTGGCCGAAATCTATGGCTTTCACCCCACGGCCACCCGACGCGCCAGCGAACTGCTGATGCAGCGCTATTATTGGGCCGCGCGCTTGGTCAGCCAGCTCAATCTGATCTTGATGCAAAGCATCGAGGAGCGCCTGTTCCCCCAGCCCAAGCACCCGCCGCAGCGACTGGATGCCGATTTCCAGATCCATCATGGCCAACTGGAGCTGCGCCGCCCCGATGGTTTCCAGCGCGATCCGTCGCTGATGTTCGTGGCTATGCTGCATCTGCAATCCCGATCTGACCTGCACGGCCTGAAAGCCGGCACCTTGCGCGCCCTGTGGCATGCCCGCCGCCTGATCGATGCCAACTTTCGCGCCGAACCGCGCAACCGACGCCTGTTCCTGCAAATACTGCAGCAACCGCGCGGCATTGTGCATACGCTGCGCCTGATGAATCTGCTGAACCTGCTGCCCCGCTACCTGCCCGTATTCCGGCGCATCGTGGGTCAGATGCAGCATGATCTGTTCCACGCCTACACCGTGGACGAGCACACGCTCAAAGTCATCCGCAATCTGCGCCGCTTCACGATGGCCGAGCACAGCGAAGAACTGTCGGTCGCCAGTCAGCTCATGAGCAGTTTCGAGCGCCACTGGCTGCTCTATATTGCCGCCCTGTTCCACGACATTGCCAAGGGGCGCGGCGGCAATCACTCGGAACTGGGTGCCCAGGACGCCCTGGCTTTCTGTCAGGACCACGGCCTGACGCCCACCGACACCGAACTGGTGGTGTTCCTGGTGCGCGAACACCTGACCATGTCCCAGGTCGCCCAGAAAAAAGACCTGAGCGACCCGCAAGTCATCTTCCAGTTCCTGCGTTCGGTCGGCACTGAACGTCAACTAACGGCGCTGTATCTGCTGACCATTGCCGATATCCGGGCCACCAGCCCGACCGTGTGGAACTCCTGGAAAGGCAAGCTGCTGGAAGATTTGTACCGCCTGACTCTGGCCGCTTTGGGCGGCCAAGGCAAAGACGGGCTGTCCGTGCTGGAGGAGCGCAAACGCGATGCGGCCGGCGAAATCCGCCTGGCTGGACTGCTGGACGAGGCCCGCGATGCCTTCTGGCAGTGGCTGGACGAGCACTATTTCCTGCGACACGACGCCAGCGAGATCGCCTGGCATACCATACAGCTCTACCATCAGACGCACAATCCGGAACCGGTGGTGCGCCTGCGCGCCGCTGGTCAGACCGATGCCATGCAGGTTCTGGTCTACACGCCGGACTGTGCGGGCTTGTTCCTGCGCATTTCGCGCTATTTCGACAGCCAGGCCATCAGCATTCAGGATGCCCGCATTTACACGACCCGGCACGGCTGGGCCCTGGATAGTTTTGTGGTCATGTTGCCGGCCTACGATCATGCTGCGCGGCGCGATCCCGTGCAGATCCAGGACGAATTGGCCCGGGCCTTGCAGCAGTTGCCGGCGCTGACCGCGCCTGTCCCTGCGCACTACCGCGACATACGTTCACGGCGCGCCCGGGTCTTTCCGATTCAGCCAGCCGTGGATCTGCGCCCCGACGACAAAGGACAGGACTGGATTCTGACCCTGACCGCCACAGACCGGCGCGGTTTGCTGTACAGTCTGGCCCAGGTCTTCGAGCGCCACGATGTCACCCTTCGATCCGCCAAAGTCATGACGCTGGGTGACCGGGTCGAAGACATCTTCGTGCTGACCGGACCTGCTCTTGACCATAATCGTAACCAGTTGCGCCTCGAACGCGATGTGCGCCTGGCCCTGTCTCAACAACCTGACTCCCACTGATGGAACTCTCTGCTTTTCTGGCCGACTTCAGCCGCAGCTTTTTGTTCGCGCTGGCTACTCTGCTGCCCATGCTCAATCCACCGGCCGCCGCCCCCATTTTTCTGACCTTGACCGAAGGTGCCAGCACGCCGGACCGCGCCCGCCTGGCCCAAAAGGTATCGATCAATATCTTTGTCATGCTGGCGGTCGCCACCGTGGCCGGGAACCTGGTCCTGACTTTTTTTGGTATTTCCCTGCCTATCATCCGGGTCGGCGGGGGCTTGCTGGTCATTGCCACCGCATGGCGTCTGGTCAACGCCTCGGACTTTGATGCCGCACATGCCCAGAACATGGCCGGTTCGTATTCGTGGGAACAGATCCGCTCCAAAGCCTTCTACCCCCTGACCTTTCCCATGATCTGTGGCCCTGGCTCCCTGTCCGCCGCCCTGACCGTCGGCGCAACGCTTAACGACAGCACCGTTAGCGGCACAGCCAGCAAGCTGGCAGGTGCCGTGCCGGCCATTGCTGTAGCCGGTTTCGTGGTGTATCTGTGCCTGCGCTTTGCCTCACAGTTCCTGTACAAGCTGGGCAAGAACGGCACGGCAGTGGTGATGCGCCTGTCAGCCTTCATCCTGCTGTGTCTGGGCGTGCAGATTGCCTGGGCCGGTTTCCATGAACTTTTTCTGGGTTTGCTGCACGAAGCATCTACCTTTCACTCGTCCACGTCGTCTTGATTCACCATGACAGCCACCCCGATCCGCTACGCCCTGCCCTATTACTTGATCAGTGCCCTGGCCTTTATGGCCGTGGGTGCCGCCCTGCTGTCCCAGCATGTGTTCGGCATGCCGCCCTGCGCCTGGTGCGTGCTGCAACGACTGCTGTACCTGATTTTGGGGGTCACCAGCTTATGCGCCGGGCTGCTGCGCCACAATGGTCATAAAAGCGCTTCTCGCCTGGCCGCCTTACTGGCCCTGGCCAGCGTGGCAGGCGGCATTCTGGCCGCCTGGTACCAGTACACCGTGGCCCAGCACCTGTTTTCCTGCGACCAGACTTTTGCCGACCGGTTCATGATCCAATCCGGTCTGGAAAGCGCCCTGCCCTGGCTGTTTGGCATCTACGCCACCTGCATGGACGCCCGCGTCGATCTGCTGGGCATGGAGTACGCGCTCTGGAGCCTGGGGCTGTTTAGTGTGCTGGGCCTGGGCCTGCTGGCGGCGCTGCTGCGCCGCCACTGAACAAGGCAAACAAGCGATACGCCAAACCGAGCGGGACCAAGCATAGCTCCCGCTCGGAAAGCCGTTCCACTTACGCCGCATCAAGGCTCGGGCAGATCGATGCACGCCACGCTCTCGCCTTGTTGCGCGCCTTTGGTGTGCGGCTCGTTGATCGCAACAAGGGCCGCTCCCGTCTGTTTGTCCAGCGCCAGGCTGTTGGGGTGTATCGGCAGTTTAAGCGCATGCAACAAGCGGCAAAAGGGGTTGCCGGCGTGGGCAGCCGTCAGGCCAGGGCCGTGTCCAGCAACATCATCAGCACAAAGCCCAGCATCAAGCCGCCCGTGGCAAAACTTTCGTGCCCCTGCCGATGGGATTCGGGAATGATTTCGTGGCTGATGACAAACAACATGGCACCGGCCGCAAAGCCCAGCCCCCACGGCAGTAAAAGCGCAGAGCTGCTGACGGCCACGGCACCGATGACCGCCCCTATGGGTTCCACCAGACCGCTGACCATGCCCAGCACAACCGAAAAACGTCGACGGTAACCGGCCGCCAATAACGCCATCGCCACCACCAAGCCTTCGGGCACATCCTGAATGGCGATGCCGGTTGCCAGTGCATTGGCGCGCACGCCTTCGTTGGCGGCATAGCCCACGCCGATGGCCAGACCTTCGGGCACGTTGTGCAAGGCGATGGCAATGACAAACAGCCAGGTGCGCCGCACAGTGCGTTCGGACTGCGCGCCGGGGCCTTCGCGCCCCTTGATGAAGTGCTCGTGCGGCAAGAGACGGTCCAGCCCCATCAAAGCGGCGGCCCCCAGCAAGATAGCGGCACCGATCACCCCACCCGCGGCCCAATTGCCGCCGCCCAACAGACCCTGGGCCCGAACACTGTCCAGACCCGGCAGAATCAGGGAAAAAGCGCAGGCGGCCAGCATGACGCCGGCCCCGAAACCATACAGCGTGTCCTGAGTGCGCTGGGACATAGTCTGGGACAGCATGACAGGCACGGTGCCAAGCGCCGTGGCCAAGGCGGCTACCGAGCCGCCGACCAGGGCCTGGAGCACGGCGGGATGGTGCTGGGCATACACCCAGAATTGATGGCACAAGGCCCACACCCCGCCCATGGAAATCAACAACCCTATCCAAAGACGGATATGCTGACGCAGGCTGACGGCGACCCCCTTGCCGTTCAGAGCGGATAGATGGTTGAGGTTTTTTTTCATAAACAAGACGACATCCCAGTTAGCACATCGTCCGGCTCCGGAGGGCCGGCACGGCACAGGCAAAGTCGACGATATGAATGCAAGCCAATACGGGCCAGGAGCGCCGCCGGTGCAGCGGTACGGTTTCGTATTTCATTTAAAATATTAAATGATAATAATTATCATTTCAATGAAAAATGAGCCCATCCCCTTTCCCCGGCAGGCTACACTGCGCAGGTAGCGCTCGCCGCGCCGTATGGCTAAATGCAGCCTGGCCGCACGCCTGCCATCCACCACCCATTTCGAACACTGCCATGATTCCTAATGTACTGAGCATCGCCGGCACCGACCCTTCCGGGGGCGCGGGCATACAGGCCGACCTGAAAACCTTCAGCGCCCTGGGCGCGTACGGCATGAGCGTCATTACCGCCGTCGTGGCCCAGAATACGCAGGGTGTACGCCGTTTCGTGGCACTGGACCCGGACTTCGTGGCCGAACAGATTGATGCCGTATTCGAGGATGTGCGCGTGGATGCGGTCAAGATAGGCATGGTCGCCAATGCCGACATCGCCCAGGCGATTGCCCAGCGACTGAAAAAACATGCGCGCTGCCCCATCGTGCTCGATCCTGTCATGGTGGCGAAAAGCGGCCATCGCCTGTTGGATCAGGCGGCTGTGGATCAAGTGCGCCACGGGCTGATACCGTTGTGTACGCTGATCACGCCCAATCTGCCCGAAGCCGCCGACCTGCTGGGTCAAGGCGAAGCGCGTTCAAGCCAGCAGATGCATGCCAGTCTGAAGGAGCTGGCACAGTTGGGCGCAGACTGGGTGCTCTTGAAAGGCGGGCACCTGGACGGGGCCGACAGCATGGATCTGCTGCATGGCGACGGACAGACGTTCAGCCTGAACGCGGCCCGCATCCAGACCCGCAACACGCACGGCACCGGCTGCACCTTATCGGCCGCGATTGCCGCCCTGCTGCCGGGTCGCACCATGCCCGACGCTGTCCGGCAAGCCAAAGACTACCTGACCGCCGCCCTGGCCGCGGCCGATACATTGGAGGTCGGCCAAGGCCAAGGCCCCGTGCATCATTTCCACGCGGCCTGGGCCCGGTCTTAATACGCGCTTAAAAACGCAGACGCGCCACGCTTTCAGCGTGATCTTTCTGCTCCCGCCCGTTCTTGACGCTGACATAAACGTCGCCGCTGCGCGTATTCAGCGCCAAACTGTTGGGATGCGCAGGCAAAGACACCGTCTGCAAGGGCTCGTAGCTGCGGCTGTCATAGACCTGGACAGTGCCCGACTGACGGCTGGTCACATACAGACGGTTGCGCTCAGCGTCCAGTTTCAGAGCAATCGGCCCCTTGCCCGCCGGCAGGCTATGCAACAGATCGCCGCTGACGGCATCCATGACCAGCACCCGATGCCCCTGACCATTAGGTGGCGTATCCACGCCACCTTGCTCTTTGCGCATGCTGTCCAGCAAAGGTTCGCCCTGATCGGTCGCCAGAATATGCCCTTGCTCTTTGTCCAGCTCCAGGTTCAGTAGTTGGTCACCCGCGGTCCGCGTCACGCTTTCTATACCCAGACTAGCGGTATCCACACGATACAACTGCCCTTGCAGATTGGAGACATACAGCTTGCCCGCCGGTGCATCCAGCGTAACCCCGGTAGCCAGAAAGCCAAAGCCTGGAACCACGCGCTCCAGCGCCAGCTTTTGCGTGTCAACCACATACAAGGCGCTATCGGTAAACCAGGCGCCGGGGGCATACAACCTATTATTGCGGCTATCCAGCACCAGTTCGCGCAGGCTATGGGCATAGCGTTGTTCGGGCTTGCCATCCTTGTCCAGCGCCTCGATCTTTTGCGCTAACTGAATGGTCGCGATGACACGATTGCTGCTGGTATCGATCACCGTAACCGAAGCGTCCAGACCGTTGCCGACATACAGACGGTCGGCAGCATCATCCAAGGCCAGGCCAAAGCCCTTGCGCTCCAATGGGATTTCGGCCAGCACCGCCAGCGTGGCGGGGTCCAGCCGCATGACTTTGGAGGCCTGCGACTCGCTCCCGGCCGACACCACAAACAAGGCGTTCTGCTTCGCGGACCAGGCCAGTTCGTACAAAGCGGGCGCAGGCGAAACCCGCTGGATCGCCTGCTGGGCCGGTGTGCTTTCCTGGCGGCTAGCAGCCTCGGGGGCGGGGGCCGGTTTCTGGCCGCAGGCGCTCAAGGCCAGGGCCACGGGAAGAATGTACATAAGTCGAATTTTCAGTGTCATGATCGGAAAGACCTTATTACTTGAACATCAAAGGCAAACAGGACATGGCTCAGGCGCTGCGGAAACGTTGCAACAACAGCAGTCCCAGGTACACCACCCCGGCCGCCACACTGGTGTGGCCGCTGTACGCAGTCAAACCGAACCCCCAGCCCATAAAGCGCACGGCCGCATACCCGGCAAGCACCACCAGCACGCCGCCTGCCCAGCGCAACACCCTGGTGGAATGCGAGGACAATTCGCGGCCAAACACGTCCTCTTGGTGCCGTATCATGGCCAGTGCCAGACACGCAAAACCCAGGCAGGCGCTTAAAAAAACTGTGGAGTGTTCCAGCCAGGACAGAGACAGCGCATTCATGCCGCTTCTCCCGAAGGCCCGGCGATCGGGGGACGGACGTTGCGCGCCGGTGTTTTACGCGCCGGTCGGCGCGCTGCACGTCGCGCCAGATGCGCATGCAGCGCAGCCAGAACCAGCAAGAACAGATCAACACTCACGAACAAGACATCTCCGGCAGCCAGACTGGCCGGCAATCCTCTGTCGGTCAGCCAGATGTTCAAGAGCGGCAACAGGGCCAGCAAGACTGCCGCCAGCCAAAACAACTCCACCCATGCGCGTTTGGCCGGACGCAACAAAGCCCAGGCCAGCGTCCCGGCCCACACCATGAAAAAGCCGTGAATCTCCCAGTCGCTGCGCTGCGCTACCGAAGCGGGCAACAGACGGTTGAACCAGAAAAAAGCCGTCATGGCGACCGACAGTCCAGCAATGGCGGCGATATTGAGCCGTTCCACCAGGTAAAAGCCAAAATACGGTTTGTCGGGATTGGGCAGCTTGACCCGCCGCTTGACGGTCCAGAGCACCAGACCTGAGCCGACCATTGCCGTTCCGGCCAGACTGACCAAAAAATACAGCCAGCGGGTGGCCACGTCGGCAAAACGGCCCAGATGCAGGCCATACAAGACGCCCTGCGTGGTAGCCACCGGTCCGGACTGATCCTTGACCTGCACCAACGCCCCACTGCGGCCATCGAACAGCAAATAATGCGGCGTGGTCGATACCCGCTGCGCCTGCTGGCGCACAATCGCCACTTGCGAGGCGGCATCGCCCGGATGCGTGATCTGAACCTCGCCCACGCCCCCCGCCCCCCAGCGCTGCTCGGCCTGTTCGATCATGGGAGCCAGAGGCGGCAACGGTGCCGGCAGACCGACCGGTTTACCGGCCGGCAGGAAGAGCCGCATTTCGGTGCTGACCGCCTGCCGATCCGCCGCCGATGGCAAGGCTTGCAGGCCATAGGGCATGTACAGCACCATCAAAGTGACCAAACCGCTCCAGGTAATCATGAAATGAAAAGGCAACCCCAACACTGACAGCCCGGCGTGGGCGTCCAACCAGGAGCGTTGCCCCTTGCCCCAGCGAAAGGTAAAGAAGTCGGTAAAAATCTTTTTGTGGGTGATGACCCCGCTGACTATCGCCACCAACATGAACATGGCACACAGACCCGCGATCCAGCGTGCCCACAATGCCGACATATAGTGGAAATTGAAATGGAATCGGAAAAAGAAATCCCCGCCTTGCGTATCGCGGGCTTGCAGAGCCTGGCCGCTGGACGGATCGAAACGGCCGGAATCAAAGCCACGCCCAGGCAATTGAGGGCTGCTCCAGAACGCCGAAGCGACAGGTTGCCTGTCGGTAGGCAGGGAAATGCTCAACTGCCGCAACGGCACACCTTGCGCCAGCACGGCGTCAAGCACAGTCTGAGCCGCCTGGGCCGGCGGCGGTAAGGCGGCCGTCGCCTTCAGTTCCGGACGCATATAGCGCGAGATCTCGTCCCGGAAATACGACACCGTGCCGGTCAGGAACATGGCATACAAAATCCATCCGACCAACAGACCGGTCCAGATGTGCAGATCGGACATGGTCTGGCGTAAGCCGCGCCCCTTGGGAACCTTGCGCGCGGGCTTGGTCTGCGCAGTGCTGGACGCGCTAGCACTCATGCCGCCTCTCCCATCCAGACCCAGACAGCAGGCGGTAGCAACGCCAGTGCCACAGCACACAAGCCTAGCCACGCGTAACCCGCCGAACGGCTGGCAAAAACCCAAATGACTGCGCCGGTATAAAGCAGAAAACTACCCGTCATGCCCAGCAAGGCGGCCTCGGCCGGGCGCATCGGCAGCGCCAGCGTGGCGACGGAAAACAAGGCTGCCAGCGCGTAGCCCCCGACCAGGGCCGCCAGGATGCGCATAGCGATAGAAATCGGAATCATTATCATAAAGAGACTTTTTTTAAAAATAAGCCCCGCAGGAATGTATCCCTGGCCGGAAGGCAAGCCGCGTCAGGACAAAAAAGCGGGATCATGACAAGCATGATCCCCGCAGATAGACACAACCCTAGATAATAACAATGATTCTCATTTATAAAAATACTTATCGAGAAAATTTATCTCAGGCATTGCTGATATCGACCTCGTCGGCCACTTTATTCCAGCGTTCGTATTCCGAATTGATGCGGGCCTGCATCTGCTCCGCCGGTTCGTAGGTCGCCAGTGCCCCAAGTTGCATCATTTTTTGTTGCAACTGCGGCTGGGCCAACAACTGGCTCAGTTCTGCATTCAGACGGTCCGACACTTCTTGCGGCGTATCGTTAGGGACGATCAAGCCGCTCCAGGTGCTGACATCAAAACCCGGAAACCCCTGCTCGGCAATGCTTTGCACATCCGGCAAAAACGCCTTTCCGGTCGCCGAACCCAAGGCAATCGCTTTCAGCGTACCGGCCTGAATATGCGGCATGGCAGCGATGGTATCGGCCATCATCACCGACAAATGACCGCCCAGCAGATCGGTAATGGCCGGCGCGCTGCCGTTATAGGCGACATGCAACATGTCAAAACCACCCAGCTCTTTAAGCTGCTCCATCGCCAGATGCGCCATGCTGCCGGCACCGGGGGTGGAATAGTTAATGTCCTGGGTCTTGCTGGCGGCGATCAGCTGCTGCAGATCGTTCACCTGGGGCATCAGCTTGGGATTGATGACAATCACGTAAGGCAGGTCGTAGACCGTGGCCACGCTGGTGAAATCCTTGCGCACGTCGTACAGATTGTTGCGGTGGACAATGGGCGCGATCAGGGCCGGCATGCCGAACATGGATATGGTGTAGCCGTCGTTGCGCGAACGCAGAAACTGCCGCGTGCCGACCGAGCCCGACGCACCGGGGCGATTATCGACGATGATGCTCTGCCCCAGGCGCTGGGACAGTTCGTGAGCGATGAAACGCGCAATAGTGTCGGTCGGCCCGCCGACCGGAAACGCCACGATCATGCGGATCGGCTTACTGGGCCAGGCTGATGCCAACGCGGGCAGGGGCAAGGCCGCGCTGGCCAGCGACAGCGCAGACACTGCCAAAAAGGTACGACGGGAAAAAGATGAAGAATGTGGCATGGTCATTGTCCTGATATTGTTATCGCTCGGGCTGCGCGTTCAAATAATGTTCCGAGCTTTAAGGGATTGCAGCGTTTGTGCGTCGATATCGAGCAACTCCTGCAAGACTTCGGAGGTATGCTGTCCGAAATGCGGCGGATTGCGCCGCACGGGGGATCGAATGTTGTCCATCACGTAGGTAGGCGCGTGTATGGCTTGCGGACCGGCCTCCGGGTCCTGGTAGCGGTGCAACATTTGCGCCGAGTCTGTCCGCGCCGAGTGCAAAGCATCAAACAGCCCTTGCACTTCTCCGCAAGGGATACCGGCTTGTTGCATACGATCGATCAGTTCGGCGCGGGAATGCGCAGCAATACATTCCTTCAGTATGGGCAGCAAGCTGTCCCTGTTCTGTGAGCGGCCCGTGTTTTTTTCAAAACGCGGATCAATGGCCAGGTCTGGCCTGTTGATGACCTGTTCGCAGAACTGGCGGAACTGGCTGTTATTGCCCACCGCGATCACCAAGGGGCCGTCCTGGGCCTGAAACACACCGTACGGCACAATGGCCGGGTGGGAATTGCCGAATTTAGGCGGGTCCTGACCAGTCAGTCCGGCCGCCAGGCCGTAGTAGGAAGTCATGGCCAGGCCGTGGTCATACAGCGCCATCTGAATGTGACGCCCGCGCCCTGTCCTTTCCCGCTCGTACAAGACAGCCAGGATAGCTTGCACCGCATGCAAACCGGTAAACATATCAACCGCGGCCACGCCGAATTTCAGGGGACCCTGGCCTTGCTCACCATTCATGGCCATGATCCCCGATTCCCCCTGAATGACAAGGTCGTAGCCAGGGCGGCTGCGCTCCGAACTTAGCGGCGAATAGCCCGAGATGGAACAATAAATCAGGCGCGGATTCAGGGCTTGCAATTGTTCGTAGCCCAGGCCCAGTTTTTCGGCCCCGCCATGTTTGAAGTTCTGGATCACGATATCGCACTTTTGCGCCAGGCGACGGGCCAGTTCCTGACCCTGTTCGGTCTGAAGGTCCAGACACATGGAACGCTTGTTGCGATTGGCGCTATTGAAATAGGACGTATTTCGACTGCCTATGCGCAGCCCCCAATCGCGTGTGTCATCCCCACGTTCTGGGTGCTCGACCTTGATGACATCGGCTCCCAAATCCCCTAAGGCCATGCCGCACAAGGGCCCGGCAAGGACTCGGGAAAGATCCAGCACACGTACCCCCGTCAGCGCTTGTTGATGTTGCACCACCCTCTTCCTTCTGTTGTTCTGCATTGATCGTGCCATTTATTATCTATGTCCATCGCATGCAGACAAGCACACAGACATTGACG
>JQGF01000104.1_pt1 | contig 16824 bp, 18 predicted proteins | sample 210201 | NCBI WGS metagenome assembly JQGF01 (sample SAMN02947780, study PRJNA257236) | wastewater metagenome | biome: Domestic wastewater sediments; material: Domestic wastewater soil sediments and water; isolation source: domestic wastewater sediment treated with ammonia and hydroxylamine at...
CGACCAAGACCTGGGCGCGCCGTTGGTCCAACTGATCGATCACTTCGCGCAGACTGCGGTAGACCGGGTCCGGTGCGGAAATGATCAGCGTATTGGTGGACGGATCGGCCTGCACCGTTGCCCCGCCCGCGCTGAAGGCAACCGTGCCGCCGGCGGTAGGCGTGCTCAAGCCGGCAGGCTCGGTGGCCGCTGTCTGAGTCGCCACCGGAACCGACATGGCTTTGCCGGCATCCTTGGCGGGCGATGCCGGAGCCGACGGCGCACCGCTGCCCTGGCTCGATGTGCCGGACTGTCCGGTCAAGGCGGCGCGCAACACGTCGGCCAGTTGCACGGCCTGTGCATTACGCAGATACACCACATGCAAATTGCCTTTGCGGCTTTCCGGGCTGTCGATACGCCGGATCAGATCGCGAGCCAGATCCAGGCGGGCCGGACTGCCTGCCCGCACCAGTACGGAATTGCTGCGCGGATCGGCCACCACGGTAATGCGCTGAGCCACATCATTGCCGGGCGTATCCAGCATTTGCGAGGCCAAGGCGGCCACATCCAGAGCCACCCCGTAATCGATAGGAATGATATCTGTATTCAACCCGGCAGGAGTGTCAATACCGGCAATGACCTGCGCGATCCGATCCAGATTGTCGCCATAGTCAGTAACCACCAAGGTATTGTTGGCTGGATACGCGTTGATGGGGTTATTGGGCGCAATCATGGGACGCAGCACCGGCACCAACGCGGTCGCGTTCTCGTAACGCAAGGAAAAAACACGCGTCTCCAGTTCGCCGCTGCCGCTGGCGGCACTGCCGCCTCGCACTGCGCCGCCCTGCTGACGCGCCTCTGCCTCTGGCACGACCCGACTGACCTTGCCGGTACGTAATACCGCGAAACCTTGCATGCGCAGCGCCGACAGCAACATCCCGTAAGCCGTGCGGGCATCCACCGGCACTTCAGACACCAGCGTCAGTTGCCCCTTCACGCGCGGGTCCACAATAAAATTTTGCTGCGTAAACCGCGCCAGGGCAGCCACCACGCTGTCCAGCTCAGCGCCCACAAAGTTCAGGGTAATGTCCTCGCCCTGCGGAAACTCGGCATCATCCGGCACATCGATGTGCGCCGCCCGCGCGCCCACGCGCTGGGCCGGACGGCGGTTAACCGGACCGGCCGACTGCGCCGACGCACTGAACCGAGGGTCCTCCACAGCCTGCCCGACCGGCTCCTTGCTGACCGACGCAAACAAGGTGGATGGGTCCGGCGCGGATTGGCGACCCGAATCCGTGGTGGCGCACGCCCCCAGCAGCAGCAAGGCACCCAGACTCAATGCAAAGCGTGGACGCGCGCCAGAAGGGCGCAAAGACAAAATTGTCATGATTAACTCTACTTATTCCTGTGTCGTAGTCGTTGTAGCAATCCGCCAGTGGGTCACCCCCTGGCGTTGCGGCCCCAAGGCCGCCAACAAATCCATGAAACGCGTATCGTCGGCACGGGCCGCCTTAGCCTTGCCGTCCAGTTGTAGCTGTCCCCGCTGCCATTGCCCCTGCCCGGACAGCGTCAGATCGCCGGACACCGTGCGCAAGGCAAACTGCAGGCCGCTTTTCTGACGACTGACCGTAATCTGGTAATGGCCCATTTCAGCCTCGCCCGCCAGAGCCGACCGCGCGCCGCGCCAGTCCACTTCCAGGACAGGCGCTGCGCCAGCCGTGGCAGCCAATGTTTGTGTCGGCCAGCGCAGGCTTAGCTCGCCCAGCGGCTGCACGGTCTGCAACAAGGGATGCAAGCGTCCCAGCACAGCGGCCGGCAAACGCAGCGTCTGCCCCGACACCACCCAGCCCTGCGGCCCGGCCCGCAACTGCGCAGGCTGCTCCAGCCAAGGATGTGTCAGCTCCAGTTGCGGCCAAGGCGTCAGCCGCCAGCGCCAGTGCAAAGATCCTGGCACCGTCCTGGCCAGCAGGCCCGAGCCGACACTGACCAAACCCTGCCCACTGGCCAGGCTGCCATGCGCACTGACCAGCCGCAGCGGCTCCTGCTGCGGCAGCCAGGCCAGCAACAGGCGCGCCGACAAGAAAGGAATCAACAGCAACAGCCCCAACACAAGCGCAACTGTCATGCCCAAAATTCGCATCGTTTTTTTCATGGCGCGTCCTCTGCATGTAACTGGATAAGCCCGTCCAGCAAGCCGGGACGTTCGCGGCTATCCACTACGGAGCGACTCAACGACAGACTTTGCACCTGCATACCCAGCAAGTTGGGATACTGCAGCAACCAGTCCATCAATGCGCCTGCCGGTGCCGATCGGCAATGCACGCTGGGCGCGGATTCATCAAGCACATCCAGGCGACACTGCCCCCCCAATGCCTGCACACTGCTCTCCAGCGCAGAGACGCGCCCCTGCTCCAGCGGCGCTTGCCCGGCCTGCTGCTCCAGCAAACGTATCTGACTCAGGACCGCCTTCAACTGGGCCTGCTCATACTGCAGACGCGGCAACGTCTCGCGCGCCTGGGCCATATTGCGCCACGCCGGCCGCAACAAGCCGATCCACAAAACCAAGACCAGCACGGCCCCCAGCAGTGCCAGCAAGGCCCTTTGATCGCGGCGGCTGACTTGCCGCCAACGCTGGGCAAACAGCGCCGTCTTGTCCTGCGCCAGTCGCAAGGCCGGCCAGTCGTTTCTGCTCCACTTCATGGCTGCCCCCCTGCCTGCCCCGCTTTAGCCAGCGTCACCCGCAACTGGCGCGGCGCATCAGCAGACTGGATCTCCAGCACGGAATCGGCTCCCGGCGTCTCCAGCTGCATGTCGGCCGATAGCGCCACATTCAATTCGCCATCCTCGAAACGAATAGCCCGAACCCGCCCTTCCAAAGTGGGCCACTGGGCGGCTGTATGGGTCAGCAATTGATTCAATTCACTTTGCGGTGCGGCCTGAGCCACCAGCAAAGAATCACGGTGCTGACGCGCCTGAACCAGCGGCGCAACCACAACCGGCAACTGCGGCATGGCCTGGCGCAATGACTGTTCCATCTCTGCCTGTATCTGCTGTACTTGCTCGCGCAAGCTGCGGGCCTGGTGCTGCCAGACCAGTGCCCAGGCCAGTACGGCAGTCAGTCCCCACAAAGCCAGCTTCACAACCGCCGCCTGTCCAGCCTGCGCCGACATCTGCGGCATCAGCAAAGAACAGGCGGACAAGGTCACGTGATCGCCCTGACCGCTGCGCTCTTGCTTATGCTGATCGGACCAGGGCAGTACGGCACTCAAACCAAGGCCGGCCTGACTGGCCTGCTGGCTCAACGCCTGCAGCGACACTCGTTCAGCCCATGCCACCTCGGTCAGGCCCGACTCCTGCCGTGCTCCGCTCCCCACCCAGACCTGCTCCAAAGGACTCAGACACAAAGGCTCCACAGCGCTGTTGATCACTGCGCTGCGGCGGGCGGCGCTGACAGCCGGTATGCGCACCTGCGTCACCGTTGCCATGCCGGGCGGCAGGACCAGTTCGATCGCGCGGCTCAGTCGTTGAGCCTGTAAATCCGACAATGCCGCGCAGCCGCGCCGCAGCACCTGTCCACGGCGATCCCGCAATACAAAATCCAAGGGCTGGCTTCCCGACAAGCTCAGGGGCGAGTCCAGGTAGAGACGTAATACTTTCTTCATCAATCAGCGAATCCAGACAATCCGGCTGCGATCGGCGGCTCTGTGTATCAGGGCCTGTGTCGCCACCCGGCTATGGTCAAGCCGCAGCTCGCCACTTAATAAAAACCATTCACTGCGCACCGCCAGCGGCGCACCTTCCAGTGGCTGCGGACGATGCAGACGGGCCTGGACATCAGCCATGTCACGGAACCATTGACCGCGATCACGCTGAGCCAGCACCCCCAGCCACTCGGCCTGGCTGACTTCAGGCTGCACGGCTGCCAGGACCGGCGCGCTGGCCGTATTCACATTCACCGCCTGGGTCAGTGGCAAAAAGCTCAGATACGGCGCAAGCCGCATGGCCATCGCCGGGTCGGCCGACAGGAAATCACCAAGATGTCGTGGCCAGGGCCCCTGATTGCGCTGGGCGAGCGCCAGTTGTCGGGCCATCTGCTGGGCCAGTTCTTCGGGCTGCCGCACACTGCGCAGCAACTGTTCCAGGCGCTGTACAGCCGTCGCTTGAATCCGCCCTTCGCGCGCCAGAGCCGCCAGGTTGTACTTGCCCTGTTCATCTTCGATACGGCCCGAAAAGTAGGCCGCGCGGGACTTGTCCGGTGTCTCCACCTTCAGCTCTTGCAGTGGCTGTGCCCACAAGCCCTTAGCCTGCGTCACGGACGAACGCTGTGCATCCAGCGTCAACACCAGCACGCCCCAGTCCAATGCGCCGCGCAGCAACCACTGCGCCTGCAGATAATCGCGTTCGCTGGCCAATTGCACAGCCAGCGCGCTTTGACGCTGCACGATACCCATCGTGGCCAAGGACACCGCCATGACCACAACCAAAGCATTAATGACCGCCATCCCAGCTTGATGCGCCCGACTCATGGCAGCATCACCACTTTTCGATACGGATGTTCTTCGTCGGCCAGTTGAATGCTCAGCTCTATGCCTGTGGCCGCCAGGCCCGCCTCTTGCGGCCAGGGCCAGCTTTGCCAGCCCCGGGCCGGAATCCAGACCCGCAGATTCCAGGCGCTGACCGGTTCCAGCACATCCAATAAAGGCCCCGGCTCCGGTAAAGGATAGGCCTGTGCCCCTGGGCCGGCGGCACGCTGCAGCCTGTCCTGCTCCAGACGCCATTGGATCTGCTGCGCGCCCACGCCCTGATCGGCCCGCCGCTCGATCAACAACATCGCCGGTCCCTGCCCCTGTGCCTGCCAGCGTATGCTGGCAGGCAGCACGGCCACCGGGCCGGACGAGTCCTGGGGCGCGGGCATGGCCTGGACATGCTGCTCCAGGTCACGCGCCATCTGGGATAAAGCATTGAATAAAGCCTGGGTTTGGGTGGCCTGCGCATTCAATTGCTCATCGGCATGCAGAACCGCATCCAGGCCACGCCAGGACATGACACTGATCAAGGCAAGAATGGTCAGCGCGACCAACATCTCCACCAAGGTGAATCCAGCTTGCATATCGGCCTTCATGGTAAGGAAGCCAGAGTGGCATGCAGCTCGGCCAATACCGGCCCGTCAGGCAAGAAAGCCTGCACCGTCACCTGCCGGAAATGACGATTGGCCGTCGACTGCACCTGTTGACGGCACTGCAAAACCAGCGCCCCCTGCTGACAAGGCACGGTGGTCTGGCCGGGTTCGGGAAACAGGCGGCGCAAGCGCATTTCGGCCAGCACGGCGTCCACCGCCAGCAAAGCGGCGCTGCGCTGCTGCATGGCCAGACTGCCGGATGCGCTCAAGCTCAGCGCCCGCAGGCCCGCTGTCAGCGCCACCGAAACAATGGCCAGTGCAATCAGCACCTCCACCAGCGTCATGCCGCGCTCATTCATGGCTCTACCGAAAAACGGCCCGTTACATCGCTGCCCACACGCAATACCTGCAAACCATCATCAAGCTGCACCTGGCGTGGCGCGGCCAGCCACTCGTTGACCAACAACCACGGCCCGGACGGCTCCATGCGCACCTGTCGCAGCGCCTCGCTCCAGCGGCGCTCGGGAAACAAAGCGGCAAAGCGTTCCCGATCACGCACAGCCGCATCCTGGGCACCCGGTGCCAAGGCTGCCGCGGTCTGCAGCTGAAAACGGTATCCCTGGACATCCGCCACCCAGGACACCGCATGGCCGCTCTGGCGCACATAGGCCTGGGCCTGCGCCAGACGCGCGGCCAGTTGCCGGGCATCGGCATGCAGGCCCGAGCCCCGATCGGTCACCAGCACACTCAGCCCCGCCGTACTGACAATGCCCACGATCAACAGCACCACCAAGGTTTCTATCAGGGAGAATCCCCGTTGCGGCACGGCCTCAGTCCCAATTGCCTATATCGGCATCGGTGCCGTCACCGCCCGCCTGCGCATCAGCCCCCAACGAAAACACATCGATCTCGCCGCGCACGCCCGGTTGCAGGTACTGATATGGCTGCCCCCAGGGGTCGCTGGGCAAACGATCCATGTAAGGGCGCCAGTTGCGCGGCTCGGGGGGCTGGGGCGGACGCTGATGCAGGGCGGCCAGTCCTTGCGCGGTCGATGGGTAGCGGCCATTGTCCAGCCGATACAGCTTCAAGGCTTGCGTCAAGGCAGCGATGTCCTGGCGTGCCGCCACGACACGCGCTTGATCCGGCCTGTCCATCAGGCTAGGCACCACCAGCGCGGCCATGATGCCCATAATGACCACGACCACCATCACCTCAATCAGCGAAAAACCCTTCTGGGGCTGCGCGTCACCAGGACGCCGAGATAATCTGCCGGCTTGCTTTTCGCGTTTGTAAATTTCAAACATGAACTATATGGAGAAAAAATAGAAAGCCATCGGGCTTTGTCACACGGGCTTCATGGGCCACGCTCAAAATAGCGTCGGTCAAGACAAGCGCCTGCGGCTGTCTGCCGAACTTCGATGGATACAGTCTAGATGGGTATTATTTCCGCCATATTTCCGTCATATCGCTGGGTACGTTTTTGTCAGCTTGGGATTATTCTGGCGCTGGCCGCGCTGCTGCTGAATCTATCCTTGCCGACCGTGACGACCATTCCCCCTGTGCTGGAAGACCCACCGACCGAGCGCGCCGGCACGGAGCAACTGGCCCTGTGGTTTGGCGGTTCTACTGCCCTGCCCGAACTGCGCCTGCACGGCATGATCACCGGTGCCGGCAACGGAGCCGCGCTGCTGAGCATCAATCAACAGCCAGTCCTCCCCTATCGCCAAGGGCAGGAGCTGGCCCCGGGCGTCATCCTGGACTCTCTACAGCGTGAACACATCACCATCACCGTGGACGGCGTGCCCCAAACCATTGCCACGCAGCACCCGGCTCCACTGGTCAGCGCAGGGATTGGGCGTCTAACGAAGCCCTGATACCCACCCGCCGGAGTATCATGTCAGGCTGGTTTCGTCTTTTTCCTGTCCGGCATGACTGCATCACTCCGTCACTGGCTGTCCAGCCTGCGTCCGAAATCGTTGGCCATCGCTCGTGGCGAAATGCTGCGCGCAACCTCTGGCGCAACGCTGGGGGTCCTCGTCACCTCCTCGCTCAGCCTGTACTTTGCCGATTTCGCCCAAACACATCACTGGCTGGTGGCATCCTTGGCGGCCAGTTCGCTGCTTGTTTTTCTGCTGCCCACCAGCCCCCTGGCCCAACCCTGGAACATCCTGGCCGGCAATATGGTGGGGGCCCTCACCGGCATCAGTTGCGCCGTCCTGCTCCCGCACCCCATCGCTGCCATCTCCACCGCCGTCTGCACTGCCATGCTGCTGATGCTGGCGCTACGCTGCGTTCACCCGCCCAGCATTGCCATGGCCGTCTTTCCCGCCCTCAATGGCATACAAGACTACGATTTCGCGCTCTTTCCGGTGCTGTTCGACTCCTGCGTGCTGGTCCTTCTGGGCGTGCTCTACAACCGTCTGACCGGCGTGCGCTACCCACCTGCCCACAGCAGCCACGTGCCCTCCACGCCCTCGTCCGCACGCTTTATCGACCAGGACTACGATGCGGCCCTGAGCCATTACAACCAAACCTTGAACATCAGCCACGACGATCTGAAAAAACTGGTCAGCTTCGTGCACCAGTCGGCCTTTCGCCGCAACCTGGACACGCGGCGCTGCGCCACACTGATGAACACCGAACCCGTCGCCACGCGTGCCGACATGCCCTTGCAACAGGCCTGGGATCTGATGCGTGAACGCAATATCAAAGCCTTGCCGGTACTGGACCCGGGCAAACAAGTCATCGGCATTCTGACTCTTTCCGATTTTCTGCGCAGTGCCGGTCTGGACAAGCCCGATACGTTACGCCAGCGCTTGCGTCATTTTCTGACACCGCGCCGCACCCCTGCCCCCACCGTGGCCCAGATCATGACCACGCCGGTTGCCACGGCTAACCAAAATATGTCTGTCGCCGACTTGATCCCGCTATTTAGCCAAGGTCGCCACCGCCACATGCCCATTGTGGACGAGCAGCAGCGCCTGGTGGGCATGATTACCCAGTCTGACCTGATGCTGGATCTGTACCGCATCCTGCAACCACCGGCACGCTAAATAAAAAATCCCCCGCAAGCTGAAATCAGATGGCGGGGGATCATTCATAAAAACCTTATCCGCGGCGTAGCAAGCCACGGCAATATCAATCAGCCTTGAGCACGCCCCGACGCAATTGATCGCGCTCGATGGACTCGAACAGAGCCTTGAAATTACCTTCGCCAAAGCCGTCGTCGCCCTTGCGCTGGATAAATTCGAAGAACACTGGTCCCATCAGGGTTTCCGAGAAAATCTGCAACAACAGGCGACGCTGTCCGCCTTCGGATGTGCCGTCGAGCAAAATGCCCCGACTTTGCAGTTCGGACACCGGTTCGCCATGGCCGGGCAAACGTCCTTCCAGCATTTCGTAATACGTTTCGGGCGGGGCCGTCATGAAGCGCATGCCCAGCTTCTTGAGCTTGTCCCAGGTGCCCAGCAAATCATCGGTCAGGAAGGCCACGTGCTGAATGCCCTCGCCATTGAATTGCATCAGGAACTCCTCGATCTGGCCCGCGCCTTTCGAGGACTCTTCGTTCAACGGGATGCGGATTTTACCGTCGGGCGCTGTCATGGCCTTGGAAGTCAGGCCGGTATATTCGCCCTTGATGTCAAAATAGCGGATCTCGCGGAAATTAAACAAGCGCTCGTAGAACTGCGCCCAGTACGCCATGCGGCCGCGATAGACATTGTGCGTCAGGTGATCAATCAGTTTAAGCCCCGCCCCTTGCGGATGCCGGTCTACGCCGTCCAGATAGACAAAATCGATGTCATAAATGGAACTGCCTTCGCCGTAACGGTCGATCAGGTACAAGGGCGCGCCGCCTATGCCTTTTATGGCCGGCAGACGCAACTCCATCGGGCCGGTAGGCACCTCCACAGGCTGCGCGCCCAGCTCCAGAGCACGCTCATAGGCGGTATGGGCATCGCGCACGCGAAACGCCATGCCGCAGGCCGAAGGGCCATGTTCGGCGGCAAAATAGGCGGCATGGCTCTTGGGCTCTTCGTTCAGGATCAGATTGATCTCGCCCTGACGGTACAGCGAGACTTTCTTAGAGCGGTGTACCGCAACCTTGCTAAATCCCATCATGGCAAAGACGGGTTCAAGGATTCCGGGCGTAGGGGAGGCAAATTCAATAAACTCAAAGCCCATCAGGCCCATAGGGTTGTCGAAAAGATCGCTCATGTGAGACTCCAGCAAATTTGGCAAATGAAAAAGCAGATAAAACCGAATCAGGCTTTTTCGGGGGGCGCGCAGGAGACTCCACGCACACTGCGCGCCAGATGATCGCCAAACAAAACTTGAAACCCCAACACTCTCATGGGCATTGCTCCAGATGGCCACGACGCGAAATGCGCACGTTATGCCAAGGTACATTATGACGGTCTGCCAGACCGCTTCACCATAGAGCATTACCCTAGCGAGAACGTCGCGGTGGGCGGGCCAGAGAATCGGCTCTGCTACCAAAATACAGGCAGACATCCCTAATCCCAAAAGAAACGCCATGTCGACCTAAAACGATCAGGCAAAAAAAAAGCCTTCCATCAGGAAGGCATTTTCAGGCCGACACGAATAAGTTTCAGACTCGTCCGCGTCAGGGCCTGTTTTAGGCTGGATCGGCAGCGCGCAGGTCTCGCGGCTGGATCAGCAGTTCGGCGCGCAGCGCCTCGTTCAGTTCATCGGCATCCATCAAACCGCGCTTGAGCACCACATCGCGGATATTGGTGCCCGTCTGAAACGCTTCGGCGGCAACCGACGTCGCTGCTTTGTAGCCAATGAACGGATTCAACGCCGTCACCAAAGAAATCGAACGCTCGATGTTCATCTCCAAGCATTCGCGGTTGGCGGTGATACCGACCACGCAGAACTGGGTCAGCGTGTCGCAGGCATTGGTCAACAGGGACATGCTACGGAACAAGGAGTGTGCAATCACCGGCTCGAAAGCATTGAGCTGCAACTGGCCAGCCTCGGCAGCCATGGTCACCGTCATATCGGCACCGATCACCTCGAACGCCACCTGGTTGACCACTTCGGGAATCACTGGGTTGACCTTGCCGGGCATGATGGATGAACCGGCCTGCACAGCGGGCAGATAGATCTCGCCCATGCCGGCGCGCGGACCGCTAGAGAGCAGGCGCAGATCATTGCACAGCTTGGACAGCTTGACAGCGGCCCGCTTGAGCACGCCCGACAGATGCAGAAAACCGCCGCAATCCTGGGTCGCTTCGATCAAGTCCCCGGACACGCGCAACTGCACGCCGGAAATATCCGACAGATAGGACACCGCCAGTGCGGCGTAGTCCGGATGCGCCGTGATGCCGGTGCCGATCGCTGTGCCGCCCAGATTAACGTCGCACATCAGCTTGCGGGACTCTTTCAGACGCACGATATCTTCGTTCACCATCGTGGCAAACGCCTTGAACTCCTGACCTAGGGTCATCGGCACGGCATCTTGCAACTGAGTGCGGCCAATCTTCATGTACGAAGAAAACTCCTCGGACTTGACCAAGAACGCATCGCGCAAACGCTCCATGGCGGCAAACAAAGGTTCCAGCGAACAGTAGGCCGCCAGGTGCAACGCCGTGGGATAAACGTCGTTGGTACTTTGCGCCATGTTCACATCTTCATTCGGATGCAAATACTGATACTGGCCGCGTTTGTGACCCATGCTTTCCAAGGCCAGATTACAAATCACCTCGTTGGCATTCATATTGGTGGACGTGCCTGCGCCCCCCTGGATCATATCCACCACGAAATGCTCATGCAAAGCGCCGTCACTGACCGCCTGACAAGCCGTCACGATGGCATTGTGCTTTTCTTCGCTGAGCAGGCCCAGTTTGAAATTAGCCTGGGCAGCAGCTTGTTTGACCATGGCCAGGGCTTTAATCAGTTCCGGGTAGGTAGAAATCGGCGTACCGGTAATGTGGAAGTTCTCCTTGGCGCGCAAGGTGTGAACACCATAATAGACTTCGTCGGGGACTTCGCGGTCACCCAGTAAATCATGTTCGATACGGAACTGACTCATAATTCCTTCGTTTCCTTAATAACGATAGCAAAGTTTTTCTGATACGCTTCATACCTGACTCAATCGCTCAAACGAGCCAAACCCCCGCCATTTCTCCCGAACGTGGCAGGGGCTAAGAGGCATATTCCGGCAAATACCGCACAAAACCTTTGGAAAGTATTGATATCCGTTTTCTGAAAGCAAAGGCCCGTCAAAAACGGGCCACTTTGCGATCGGCTGGGCGGTATGAATGTTCCAACTGCCTTGCATGACAGGCATGGGCGAACGAGGAAAGCGCTACAAGCATTGTAAACGCCATGCGCAGGACTGCCAGCGCCTTCATTATTTTTCTTGTGCGCCCCTTGGCAAACAAACGCCGCCACAGCTTCGCGATGTCGCCCTTATGCACCATTCATGCGCCTTGGCACGGCCCGGGGTGTACGTATTCCTGTGCGCCCGCCACATACATCGCGTTGCATGATTGCATCATTTGATACTTCATATAAACGCTTCCTTAGCTGTCGGGCTGTTAAAAACATCAAGCACACACAATGCTCCAGCGCAGCGCCGCAAGCCAGCGCCCCGCTATCTTTTGTACGCCCGTCCACACCGTCCCCCGCCGCTACCCTGTGGAATAGGAACCAGGGAAAATAAAGTTCAAAAAAACAAGGCTTATTTGATTAAATGAAAACTCAAGATCAATAAAAGATGTTTAAATCAGAAAAAACGAAATTCAAAAACAAGACCTAGCCTCCACACTTCCAGCAGCAACGCAGGATTAAATAAAAACAAACGATTTCGTTTTGTTTTTATTTATGTTTTCCCAAGCGTTTACTGATTCCTCTGCGACCACCTGTAATGGCCCGGCACCATGAATTTACTTGAACTGAAATACCAAACCATCCTGACGGAAACTCAACGCCAGGCTCACCCCAAAGTTCAGGATGTGGAACTTTGCCTGCGTGTCTTGTCTCTGGCCTCCAGCATCAATCGCGCCTCCAGCGCCTTGCTCAACGAGTTCAACCTGTCCGAAGGGCGTCTGACTCTGCTGTTTCTGCTCAGCCAGCATCCGGCGGGCCTAAGCCCCGCCCTGTTGGCCGAACAAGCCGGCGTCACGCGGGCCACCATTACGGGCCTGCTCGACGGCCTGGAACAGCAACAATTGCTGATCCGCAAGAACAATTCCTCCGACCGCCGTGTGCTTACCGTCAAATTGACGCAGGCCGGTCAAGAATTGTGCGATCATTTACTCCCTTACTATACGGAATGGCTTTCCAGTTTTTTCACCTATTTACCCGAAGAGCTGCGCTACCGTTTGTCCGGCCTGCTGTCCGAGGCCCTGCAAGGCAGCGTCCTTGACGACAAAACTGACAAACCGTACATCCATGACCTACACATCAGCGCGCCAAGAAACAGCACGGCTGAAAAATCTCTCGCCGTGCCTGCTTCATACCCTTAACGCAGGACACAGATCCAGCAGCACGCTGGCCGAGGTATTGGCAATCGATCATGCCATCCTCGCTCAGCACACCTTGTTGGATCTGTCCACCGACTCCTTGCAGGCCGCCCTGCAGGCTCAAGAACTGGGCATTGTTCGGCGGATGCAACACATGGCTCGTCTGCTGCTGGCGCAATACGGACACGATGTCATTGCCCGTCTTCAGTCCCACCTGTCAGACACCGTGCGCGGCTGGGCTTGTTTTATCATCGCCGAGCTGCCGGCCTTATCGCTGAGCGAACGGCTAGAACGCATGACCCCGCTGGCCAACGACGAACACCTTAGCGTGCGCGAATGGTCTTGGTTGGCACTGCGTCCGCATGTCATTCAAGCCCCTGCCCAGGCTGTCGAGCTGTTGCTGGACTGGAGCCAGTCCCCATCCGAACGACTGCGCCGCTTTAGCTGCGAAATATTGCGGCCACGCGGATTGCGCTGCAAACATATTGCCCACTTCAAAGAAAACCCAGCAGCCGCTTTGCCTATCCTGCACGCTTTGCGTCACGATCACTCCACCTATGTACAGGACTCTGTCGCCAACTGGCTCTGCGATGCCGCCAAAACACAGCCCGAATGGGTACGGGCGCTCTGTCGCAACTGGGCATTGGAAACCATGCCGGAACTGGCCTATAGTCCACGTCGCATACGATCCCGCAAACGCGGCAATCAAGCCCATTGACACGCATGGATGATGTCGTTGTTCGCGCCATGCAAAAATGGCCCGATGTGCCTGCGGTCAGCGGTTATCTGTCCCTGGATCTGTCTGGCCGCTGGCGTTACCATGCAGACGGCGATGCGCTGCTGCATCCCGAGCAAGCGGGCGAACCCATTTTGCACGCCGGCCTGACCGCTTTTCTAAGCCGTAACTATCAAGCCGATACCCAAGGTCGCTGGTACATTCAGAATGGCCCGCAGCAAGTCTTTGTGCGCTTGGATGGGGCTCCATTGATCCTGCATCTGGCCTCGGACGGTCGTCTTTGCGACCATACAGGGCAAAAAGTCAGCGATGTTCTGCATTGGTATGTCAGCGCCCAGGGCATGGTATATCTGCGCACGCCGCGCGGCCCCGCCCTGCTGGCTGGACGCGACTTGCCGTTGCTGGCAGAACAATTGCGCCAAGACAACGGGCATGGACTGGAAACCCTGGATCTGGCATTGCCACATTACAGTAGCAGCTGGAGCACACCGGCCTATCCCGCAGCACGCCCCCTGACCGTCTGGTCCTTGGCCGTGTCGCCCGAACGTGAATTGGCGTATATTGCATTGCCAGAGACCGATCCTATTTGAACCGCCCACCACAATGTCTGCATGACCCAGCCATCTGCTTCTTTTTATTTTCCCGCGCCACGCGCCCAGCACTTTTGCAGCCAATGCGGCTCCAAACTGAGCCGCCTGATTCCGCCGGACGACAATCGCATGCGCGATGTCTGCGAAAAATGTGGTGCCGTTCACTATCAGAACCCGCGCAATGTCGTCGGCATCGTTCCCATGTGGGGCGAAGATCATGTGCTGCTGTGCCGGCGCGCCATCGAACCGCGCTACAACACATGGACGCTGCCCGCAGGCTTCATGGAGCTGGGTGAAACGCTGGAACAAGGTGCCTTGCGCGAAATGGCCGAAGAAGCCGGCGCGCAAGTCGAGCCTGGTCCTTTGTTCTCCGTCATCAGCGTGCCTTACGCCGAACAGGTGCATGTGTACTTTCTGGCCAACGTCACCAGCGAACACCTGGACCCCGGCCCCGAAACACTGGAAGCGCGTTTTTTCCACCTGGATGAGATTCCCTGGGACGAACTCGCGTTCCGTACCGTCACGACCACCTTGCAGCGCTATGTGCAAGACCGCCGTGCCGGGCGCTTCCAGATACACGAGTTCGATATCGCGCAGCGCGAACACACCTGACCATGACGCTTGTCTGGGTCGCGCCCGACCAGCCTCTGCCCAGCCCTGGGCAAGCCACCCCTGAAGGCCTGGTGGCTGCCGGTCTGGACCTGAGCGTGCCACGCCTGCTGGAGGCCTACAGCCAGGGCATGTTTCCCTGGTACAGCCCCGGCGACCCGGTGCTGTGGTGGTGTCCCGATCCACGCATGGTGCTCAAAGTCGATCAATTCCGTGCTTCGCATTCTCTGGCTAAGAAGCTGCGCCAGATACAGCGCCGCCAGCACGACACCGATCCGCCTATCCGTGTCACCTGCGATCTGGTCTTCGACCAGGTGATCGCGCACTGCGCCGCCTTGCGCGCCCACGCCGGCACATGGATCAGCCCGGACATACAGCGTGTCTATGGCGACTTACACCGCGCCGGCCATGCCCACAGCATCGAGACCTGGATGGACGGCCAACTGGCCGGCGGGCTATATGGCGTCAATCTGGGTCGATTTTTCTTTGGCGAATCCATGTTTGCCCTACGCACGGACGCCAGCAAGATCGCCCTGGCCCATCTGGTGGATTTCCTGCAGGAAGCCGGCATACAGCACATCGACTGCCAACAAGAAACGCAGCATCTGGCCAGCTTGGGCGCGCGCCCTATTGCGCGCGCAGACTTTCTACTCGCCCTGGAGCAGGCGCTGCCAGCCGCCGCGCCGCGCTGGCCCAGCGGCACCTTGCGACTGCGGGAATAGCCGGCTTGCCGCCACGGCGCGGGCGTCCCATAATGGCCGTGTCACGCTTGGTAGAACCGCATGAGCCACCCTAAAGCCCCCAGCCCCCAAACGCTGCAGTTTTATTCTACGGCCAGTTACGCCTGCAGCTATCTGCCCGATCACCAGGCGCGTTCCCTGGTCGCTGCGCCTTCGCACCTGATCAACGACAAGGTCTATTCCCGACTGGTCCAGCAAGGCTTTCGGCGCAGCGGCACCTTTACCTACCGGCCACACTGTGACCGCTGCCAGGCCTGTATGCCGCTGCGCTGCGACGCATTTCACTTTCTGCCGGATCGCAGTCAGCGCAAGACCCGCAAACGGCATGCCCACCTGCAGGCCAAGGTCATGCCGCTGCACTGGAGCAGCGACCACTACGAGCTGTACCGCCGCTATCAATCCCGCCGCCATCCCGGTGCCGGCATGGACGAAGACAATCAGGCTCAGTACGCGCAATTTCTGCTGGCCAGCCATGTCACCTCGCGCCTGGTGGAGTTTCGCGAGCCCAACGGTACCCTGAAGATCGTCTCGGTCATCGACCTGTTGCAGGACGGTCTGTCTGCGGTCTACACCTTCTTCGACCCGGACGATGCCGGCAGCCTGGGCACCTATGCCGTGCTCTGGCAACTGGAATATTGCCGTCAGCAATCCCTTCCCTGGCTGTATTTAGGGTACTGGATCGAAGAAAGCCGTAAAATGGCCTACAAAACCCGCTTTCGCCCGTACCAGCTGCTTACACAGGGCCGTTGGGAATGGCCGGATTAACCTCTTCTTAGCTGCCTGCATGTCTGCCCTATTCAGTCTTTATCCTCTGGCGCGCAAGGTTCTGTTCAGCCTGGACGCCGAACACGCCCACGAGCTGACGCTTAAATCTCTGCACTGCGCCCATACTGCCCCCATTCTGGGCTCCCTTCTGAAAGACTTGCCCGCCAAGCCCGTCAATCTGATGGGGCTGACGCTGCGCAATCCTGTCGGCCTGGCTGCTGGGTTGGACAAAAATGGGGCTCATATCGACGCGCTTGGTGCTCTAGGCTTTGGCTTTGTGGAAGTCGGCACCGTCACCCCCAAGGCGCAATCGGGCAATCCCAAACCACGCCTGTTCCGGCTACCCCAGTCGCATGCGCTGATCAACCGTTTCGGGTTCAACAACGACGGGCTGGATGCCTTCGTGCAGAACGTGCGTCGCAGCCAATTTCGTGCCCAAGGTGGCATTCTGGGACTGAACATCGGCAAGAATGCCGCCACCCCCATCGAGCAGGCTCAGGACGACTACCTGATCTGTCTACGTGCCGTCTACCCGCACGCCGACTACATTACGGTCAATATTTCCTCGCCCAACACCCAGAACCTGCGTGCGCTGCAAGGACAAGACGAACTCGTGCGACTGCTGGGCGCGCTGCAACAATTACGCACTCAGCTGGCTGACGAGCACGGACGCTATGTGCCCATCGTGGTCAAGATCGCACCCGACCTGGATCTGGATCAGATCGATGCGGTGGCCGACACCGTACCGGGGCAAGGACTGGATGGCATTATCGCCACCAACACCACCTTGTCGCGC
>JQGF01001364.1_pt1 | contig 16636 bp, 11 predicted proteins | sample 210201 | NCBI WGS metagenome assembly JQGF01 (sample SAMN02947780, study PRJNA257236) | wastewater metagenome | biome: Domestic wastewater sediments; material: Domestic wastewater soil sediments and water; isolation source: domestic wastewater sediment treated with ammonia and hydroxylamine at...
GAGCGCCCTGCGGCCCGGAGAATAGGCATGGCATGTTCAGAGAACATCAGAACATCGGCGGCGGCTTTGCTTTTAAAGACGACTAGCATACGGTTTCTCCTTATGGATCTTTGTGTTTCCGATTCGACTTTCAGGATACACACCCCTGCAAGATAGCAGGATTTTCCCCCTCTTGGAGAGTCCTTCATGCCTGTCGCTGCGCTGTACTGCTTAATCCCGCTTTTGATCCTGGCGCCGTCTCCGGTCTGGTCACACGTCTCACTGGAATGCTCCTTGCCCCCGACTCCCACACACTGCGCACCGGCGGCTGCCCTGGGGGACCTGCCCGAGCCTGCGCCGGATATGGGTTTGCTCAATCCGGTAGACCTGCTGGGCGGACGCAAACAACAAAGCGATATCGATCTGCCCCTCAGCCAGGCATGGCCATTGCTCCAGCTACAGCGTCACTGGAACGGGCAGGGACGCAATCCCACGCCTACACTCGGTTCAACAGGCTGGGCCTTGAACTACGATCTGCGCATCCGGCAGCAAGGCCATGCCTTATTTATGCCCGATGGGCGACAGACTCGCTTATACCCACCGGCCCGGGCACAAGGCGCCGCTTGGCTCTGGCAAGGCCCCAATGGCTTGGCCCTGCGTTTTAATGAACAGGGCTGGTTGATCCAGGTACGTATCGGCAGCCGGCAATGGCTGGATATAGAGCGCTTTACGGCCAGCCATCCGCGGGCGCACGCTGTGCAGACCGTGCGTAACCATCTAGGACAAACACTGGTATTTGACTGGCAAGCCCCGGCGCAGAAACCGGACTCGTCACCAGAGCGGGCGCAAAACCAGACAGCCATCCAGGCCCCCACCACATCAAGTGCCACCGTCATCCATATTCAGACGCCAGCCGGCCCCTTTCACTGGTTTCTGGAGCAAGGCGATCTGCAGATCTGGCTGGCCAAGGTCAGCCGCCCCGACGGCATGCAACGCCTCTACCATCCCACGCCGGGGAGACATGACTTGGGAGGCAGCAGCCTGCAGGCGCCCGGACAAGCCCCGCACCAGATGCAGCATTGGGAGTATGACGCCCAGGGCCGTATCCGTCGCCTGATCTCCCACGCTTTCGAGCAGGAATGGACGGCCACCCATGAGCCAGGCATCAGTAAATGGTTCATCGGCGCGGAGCAGCATCATTTCCACTATCGCGACTATCAAGGCCAACGGCGACTGCAAACCCTGGAAAGCCGCTTGTGCGAATCCTGCCCGACCCATCGCACGCACTGGCAGTACGACCCGCAGGGGCGCTGGCTGCAGGCCGGCCCGTGGTCGGCACGGCGTCGTGCAAATGGAACGCTGTCACAGTTAGACCAGGAGCAGGGCGGCTGGGGGATGCTGCGCCTGGGGCTAGATGAGAAAGGACGTTTAACACAGTGGGCGAGCAGCCTGCACGGCAATCAAATGCGCTACTGGAACGCGAGTGGCAAGCTCTCGCGTATTGACTACGCCCAAGAGGGTTCGCTGGATATTCAATACGATCAACAGGGGCGATTAAGCCGTCTTGAGCACCGGCAAGGCCAGGACACGGAGCGCAGCGAACTGGACTGGCTGGGCCCGGGGGCGCTGCGCATTCGTCACCCCACTGAAACGCAATGGCTCACTTTGCGCGCCGGTCTGCTGAGGGAGCGTCGTCTGGAACGGGCACATAGCCCCGGCCAGATCTGGATCGAACGCTTTGAGTACGACAAGCAAGGCCGGCTCACACACCACACCTTGCCCGAAGGAGGGCAACTTCGCTACCGCTGGGATGCGCAGGGACGTTTGCAATCGCTGCAATGGATCGGGCAAACCGGGCAGGCACAAACTGTGATTCGCGCCCAGGAGACCGGCTACGCCTGGGGCAACGGCCTGCACTTGATCAGCCATGCGAACAGCACCGGGCAGACGGTGGATGCCATGCTTTTGCAGGCCGATGGCCAAGCGGTCTGGACCCAGGCCCGCCGTCTGGATGAGCAAGGCAATGTGCTGGAAGAGCGTCATGAGTACCCGCTGCTGCAACACACGCGTCACTGGAATCTGCACTATGACGCTCAACGCCGTTTGATCGCGTTGCGGCAGGGCACGACAGAACCGGCGCAATGGCTGGCCTGGAACCCGGACGGCTCACTTGCGGCGCGCACACCGCAAGCCGTTACGCCGATTGGACGCATGCCCAGCGGAACCCCAACCACAGTCGGCACCATGCGCCTGGACTACGGCCCCAACCGCCGCTTGCGGCGTGTACATACCGCCGAGGCCACGCTGGTCCAGTACCGGCATGACGCCTTTGGTCAACGTATCTGGCGCAAACAAGGTCATCAGGAACGCGCCTTTTTCTTTCATGGCCAGCAGTTGATGGCCGAGCTGGATTTGCCCGCCGCGCCTGGCCTGCGCCTATCCCGACGCTACCTGTACGCGGGCCTCACACCGGTAGGCATGATTGTTTACCAGCCCGACGGGCAAGGGCGCTTGTACTACCTGCATGGCGATCTGATGGGAGCGGTGCGGCTGATTAGCGATCAGCATGCCAAACTGGTCTGGGGCGCAGACCTGAACCCCTTGGGGCAAGCCGAGATTTTGCGGGAGGACCTGGAATTCAATCTGCGCCTGCCAGGGCACTATGCCGAGTCCGCAACAGGCTGGCATGACAACCTGTTGCGGACCTATTTGCCCGATCATGGCCACTATCTGGAAGCGGACCCGCTGGGGCCTTGGCCCCAGAGCCAGGCCGTGGGCTACGCCCACCAGCAGCCCTTGCGTCATATCGATCCCACCGGCCTGCTGCTGTTCGCGTTTGATGGTACAAGGCAGGCGCCCATCACCACTAGCAATGTGTGGAAACTGTCGCAGTTGTATCAGGATGGAGCCGTGCACTACAGCGACGGCCCCGGCAATCCTTTGACTGTCGATCTGGATGCGCTGACTGCCTGGCGGGCGGGTCGCATTCTGGAATCACAATGGAAGCACTTTCTGAACCGCATGCAGGAGCAGGGACCTGCGGCTGTTGCTGAGCCAGTAGACCTGCTGGGTTTCTCACGCGGGGCTGCACTGGCACGCGACTTTTCCAATCGCATTATGGATCACCTCCATCAAGGCTGGTTTGTCTTGAATGACCCGCAGCGCGGTGCCATCCGGGCCTGTATCACCCCCCGATTTTTGGGCCTTTTTGATACCGTGGCGCAGTTTGGGCTGGGGGGCTGGAACAACACACACTATCGACTGGGTGTGTCGGACGCCTGGAACTGGGTCGCCCATGCCGTGGCCATGCACGAGCACCGACTGCTCTTTCCCTTAAGCGGCCTGGCCCAGGCCATGAACACCGTGGAGATGCCCTTTATCGGTGCTCATAGCCAAATTGGCGGCGGTGTGCTGCCCGATGACAGGACCGCCGTCAGCGACCTGGACAAAGTGGCTCTGGCCTGGATGCATTGGCAAGCCACGGCAGCCGGTTTGACGCTGGCCGAATTGCCTCAAACGGATCTACAGGTCAGGCACCCTATCGTGCAAGACATGCGGCCACCCGGCCTGCGCCTGACCACGCATGGTGTCCGGCGCATTGACTACCATGGCCATGGTCAGGACCTGCTGTATCAGGACTCCCATCCTGCCCTGGGCCGGGACGTGCGCAAAAGCATGGAGCGTCTGCTCACGCGCTTTGATGACTGGCGCGTGCGCGGCGGCAATCAGGTGGCCTGGGTAGACATGGACGCTTACGATACGTGGTTACAGAACCACCTGGGATGGGAGCGCTAGGCTTCTTGAAAAGAATTTGGTGTCAAATCACGCTATCATGTGGGGCTATCCGGCGGGCCGATGCCGCGCCTTCCATCCGGGGCCTGACCAACTCGTCCCGGTTGTCTTTCTACCAATCCAGACCTTTCCTATGCTTGCTGAGCAACAATCTCAATTAATCGCCTGCCTTCAGGCTGCCGTCCGTGCCATCTTGCCCCAGGCTGAGCCGACCATTACGCTAGAGCGCCCCAAAGTGGCCGCGCACGGTGATGCCGCCTGCAATATTGCCATGCAACTGGCCAAACCGGCCGGGCGCAACCCGCGCGAGCTGGCTCAGCAAATCGTCGATACCCTGATGGCCGATCCGAACGCCGCCGCCTTGCTGGCTGGCGCGGAAATTGCTGGCCCAGGCTTTATCAACTTCCGTCTGTCCACCGCCACCCATCAGGCCGTCCTGCACGCCATCGCCGAGCAGGGTGAGCATTTCGGTCACGCCGCGCCCACCCATGAAAAACTGATGGTGGAGTTCGTGTCGGCCAATCCTACCGGCCCCCTGCACGTCGGTCATGCCCGTCAAGCCGCCCTGGGCGACTCACTGTGTCGCGTGTTCAGCTCGCAAGGCTATGACGTGACACGGGAGTTCTACTACAACGACGCTGGCAACCAGATCGACAATCTGACCACCAGCGTACAGGCCCGTGCGCGGGGCATTGAACCCGACAGCGAGCAGTTTCCCGCTGATGGCTACAAGGGTGACTACATTCTGGATATCGCCCGCGATTACCAGGCTGGTGCAACGGTTCAGGCCGCTGATGGCAAGTCTGTCACGGCCAGCGGTGATCTGGACAATCTGGAAGACATCCGTCGCTTTGCTGTGGCCTATTTGCGCCGTGAGCAAGACTTGGACCTGCAAGCCTTTGGTCTGAAGTTTGACAATTTCTACCTGGAAAGCTCGCTGTACACCTCCGGCAAGGTTGAGAAAACCGTGCAGGCCCTGATCGACGCCGGTCACACCTACGAGCTGGACGGCGCGCTATGGCTGCGCACCACCGAACTGGGGACAGGGGACGATAAAGACCGCGTAATGCGCAAGTCCGAAGGCGGCTATACCTACTTCGTCCCCGATGTGGCCTACCACGTGACCAAATGGGAGCGCGGCTTTCACCACGTAATCAATATCCAGGGCACCGACCATCATGGCACCATCGCCCGGGTGCGCGCCGGCCTGCAAGGGCTGGGACTGGGTATCCCCAAGGAATTTCCAGCCTATATTCTGCACAAGATGGTGAAAGTCGTGCGCAATGGCCAGGAAGTGAAAATCTCCAAACGTGCCGGCAGTTACGTCACCTTGCGTGATCTGATCGAATGGGTGGGCCAGGATGCCGTGCGTTTCTTCCTGATCCAGCGTCGTGCCGACTCCGAATTCGTATTCGATATCGATCTGGCCTTGTCCAAGAGCGAAGAAAACCCGGTCTATTACATCCAGTACGCTCATGCCCGCATCAACTCCGTGTTGAACCAGTCGGCAGAGCTGCTCGATCAGGTACCGGGGGCCGACATCACGCCCCTGACCGCCCCCACCGAGATTGCCTTGCTGCAACGCCTGTCCGAATACCCCGCCGTGCTGGCCCAGTCCGCCCGCGAACTGGCACCTCATCACATTGCGTTCTGGCTGCGCGACTGCGCCGCGGACTTCCACTCCTGGTACAACGCCGAGCGCGTGTCGGTAGACGACACTGCCTTGCGTCTGGCTCGCCTTCGTCTGGCCCAGGCCTGCGCCCAGGTCATCCGCAATGGTCTGAACCTGCTGGGTGTATCGGCACCTGAACGTATGTAAACCCATAGGCAGATATGGCAAGAGCACGAAAAAAATCCGGCAGTTCCGGCGGTACGTATACCGGCATTCTGATTGGCCTGATTCTGGGCCTGGGCGCCGCAGTGGCGGTGGCCCTGTTTGTCACCAAAGTGCCCATGCCCTTTGTCGACAAGGCCAGTCGGGACAAACCTACCGTTGCCTTGCCTGAAGGGCGGGATTTACTGGACCCGAACCGGGATCTGTATGGCAGCTCCAGCGGGCAGACGCCGCCACCGGGCGGCACGATTCCCGGCTTGACCCTGCCTCCCGTCAATTTGCCCAATGTGCCCAAACCCGCTGCGCCCGATGCCTTGGGCGACCTGATTGCGACCTTGCCTTCCATAGGGTCCGAGTCTGCCGGCCAGCCTGAGGCACGCCGGACACCGGCGCCAACGGTGGCCGCTCCGGCAGTCACACCGTCCGCGCCAAGCGCCCCGGCACCGGCTGCCAGCAAACCGGCCGCACCAGCACCGGCCGCCCCCCCTGCGGCCGCCAAGCCCGCCACGACCTCGACCCCTTATTACCTGCAGGCGGGCGCATTTCGCAACACAGCCGATGCAGAAGCCATGAAGGCCCGCCTGCTGATGCTGGGCTTTAATGCGTCCGTGCAAAGTGCTCAGGTCAATGGCGGGACGGTAAACCGGGTACGCCTGGGGCCCTTCAAGGGCATAGACGAAATGAACCGGGCACGCAGCCGGCTGGCCGAGGAAAAAATTGACACCTCCGTCGTACGGCCCTGAGCCCTTAACGATGAAAACGGGCCCGAGGTGAACTTTTCCTCCCTTGCACAGGTCATAGACCTCATCTTCCCCCTTAAGGAAATTGATTCATGAAGCTGAACGCATTGTTTGTACGATCCCTGGTCGGTGCCAGTCTGTTGGCCGGGGCAAGCTTGCTGCCCACCACCAGCGCGCTGGCTCAACAAGCCAACCAAGGCTACGTTACCCTGCCTGCGGCTCAGCCCTCGGACAGCGTCGGCAAAACCGAAGTGCTGGAGTTTTTCTCCTACAGCTGCCCACATTGCGCCATCCTCGAACCCAAGGTTGAAGCCTGGGCCAAGACCCTGCCTGACAATGTCGTGCTGCGCCGTGTGCCGGTTGCCTTCAATGCCGGCATGACCGACCTGCAAAAGCTCTACTACACCCTGGAGGCCATGGACCGCCTGGACCTGCACCCCAAGGTGTTTGATGCGATTCACCAAAAACGTGAACGCATCTTCGATGCCAAAACCATCTCGGCCTGGGTGGCCAAGCAAGGTGTGGACAAGGATCGCTTCGAGCAGACCTTCAACTCCTTTGGCGTCCAGACCAAGGCCAACAAAGCCAATGAACTGTCCAATACCTACCAGATTCAGGGCACACCTAGCCTGGCTGTGGGGGGCAAATTCGTGACGTCGCCTTCCTTGGCCAATGGCTACGACGAAAGCATCACCAAGGCCCAGGAGCTGGTGAAAATGGTCACCAGCCGCTAATCAGCACGCTGGGCACGCCATAGCAGCAACGGCCCTCAAGACGGAATACATTCCGATCTTGAGGGCCGTTGCCGTTTTTATCGCTGTGACCGCGGGTCTGGCCATACCGCGTCCATAAGCCGCCACGGCGCTGACCGCCATTTGTCCGACAAGTCGGCCGCCCCATGCACGCAACGTCCCACCCAGCGGACGCGCCTGTCTGCTTTATCCCGTGTCAGCTAGCCTCAACCCTGCGCGGCCTGCTCAAAAGCCTGCGTCAGATCCGCGCACAAATCCTTGGGCGACTCCAGCCCAATATGCAAACGCACCAAACTGTCCTGACTGTGTTCCCAGTACGTGTGGCCGCTCAGGAATGCCGTATCCACCAGTTGCACCAGACTTTCAAAGCCGCCCCAGGAAAAGCCGATACCGAACAATGTCAGGGCATCCACAAACACACGCGCCTGCACAGGGTTCAGTGCCAGTTGGACCGACAACATCCCGTTGGAGCCCGTACAGTCTCGCTGCCACAAAGCATGGCCGGGGTCGTGAGGCCAGGCAGGGTGATAGATCCGAGTGACTTCAGGACGACTGTCAAGAAACTGGCACACGGCCAGCGCATTGGCAGCACTTTCACGCATGCGGATGGGCAGGGTGCGCGCGCCCCGCAAGGCCAGCCAGGCATCGTCCGCACTGATGGAAAACCCCAGAGCATAATGGTTGTCGTGCAAGCGCTTGTTCAGTTGCGGATCGGCCGACATGACCGCGCCCAGCATCAGGTCGGAGTGACCTGCCACATACTTGGTTCCCGCCACGATGGAGACATCAAAGCCCAACGCCAGCGGACGGTAGATATAACCCGAGCCCCACGTATTGTCCGTGACCAGCAACAAATTGTGCTGGCGTCCAAACGCGGCCAAGGCGGGCATATCCAGCATCTGCATGAGCAGGGAACCAGGCGATTCCACGTACACCATGCGGGTGTTGGCTTGCAGATGGCGTTCCATTTCCTCAGGGGTCGGCGCGCAGAACGTGGCCTGTATGCCCATGCGACGCAGCACCGTCTTTTCCAGATAGCGGACCGGACCATAGGCGCTGTCCGCAATCAGCACATGATCGCCCGAATCCAGCAAGGCCAGCAAAGCCAGGGTAATGGCCGCCATGCCCGAGGGCGCCAGCAAGGCCTGGGTGGCAGACTCAAGCTGACAGAACACCTGCTCCAGGGCGGCGTGGGTATCCATGCCCGAGCGCCCATAGGTGACCGAGCGTTTTTCTGGATCGGCCTTGTCAGCCTGAGCGCGGTCCAAAGCATCCAGATTACGAAAGCGCACCGTACTGGTACGCATGATCGGTACGGCCACCGGCGCCGCATCCGTGTGCGGATCGAACGGTGCCAGACCAGTATGTTGCAGGGCGGTGTCCAGGTCGAGATCAGAACTCATAGTGTCGGCAGGCGGTAGCAAGAAAAACTCTACGCTACCACAGGCCGACAGAGCGGGTCGCCCCTGCTTTCAATCACTATATTGCCGGTCCTTATTAAGGAGCGGACTCGTTCTTCATGTGCGCTGGAAGCGGTACACCCCGTCCTCGCCCATCTGGCGACACAAACGGCCGTCAAAGTACAAGGCGTGCAAGTGAGCAATGGCCTCGCCCATGGCAAAAGTCATCTGATGCGAATCGAGCTTGCGATGAAACAGCACCGGCAAGATGTCGGCTGCCGTACAGGGCTGGTCACACGCTTGCAGGACCTCTTCCAGTCGCTCGGCATGATGTTCCTGCTGCTGACGAATGCGCTCATGCATGCCACGGAAAGGTTTGCCATGTGAGGGCAGCACCAGGGTATCCGCGGCCAGATCCTGATAAGACAGCAAGGAATTCAGGTACAAGGGCAAAGGATTGGCAAATGGCTCGGTATCGAACACGCTGATATTGGTGGAGATACGCGGCAAGAGCATGTCACCGGAGATCAGCACCTTCAGCGCTTCGCAGTACAAGGACATATGCTCGGGCGCATGGCCGTAACCCACGATCAAACGCCAGGGGCGACCGGCGATCACCACACGCTGACCATCCATCAAGCGCACAAAACGCTCGGGCACTGAAGGCACCATCGAAGGGTAGTAATCGCCCCGGCTGCGAATCTGCTCACGGGCTTTCTCATCTTGCAGACCGTGACGGACAAAATGCGCCTCTGCCGCCACACCATTCGGGCCGCCCGCTTCCGCACCCGTCTGTCGTCCACCCGCACCCGACCACAAGCGAGCCGTGGCGTAATCGGTCATGCTGATCCACAAAGGAGCATTCCAACGCTGGCATAACCAGTCGGCCAAGCCAATGTGGTCAGGGTGCATATGAGTCACGATCACGCGCAGGACAGGCAAACCGTCCAGTTCATGCTGAAAAACCTGTTCCCACAGCGCGCGCACTTCAGGACGGGCGACACCACAGTCCACAATAGTCCAACCGTCGCGACCCTCGATCTGGTCGCGCAACAGCCACAGATTGATGTGATCCAGCGCAAAGGGCAAAGGCATGCGCAACCAGCGCACCCCCGGTGCGACCTCCAGGCTGCCACCCGGTGGGGGCAGGGTATCTGCCCAGGGATAATTCAATTTTTGTTCGTTAGGATTCATGCTCACTCCAATGAATAGCTCTTGCAAGACGTAAGGGCTGTCCATACTAAAAGGCTAGGGCCTGTTAAGCGTAAAAGAAGCCTCACAGACCCTGGTTCGCACCCTGGCTCTATGGCATGATAGTTTACGTTTACGTAAATCACACTAAAAATGACAACGACAACCTGGACAATATCGGATCTGGCGCATGAGTTCGGCATTACGCCCCGAACCCTGCGTTTCTATGAAGACCAAGGAATCTTGAGCCCGCTGCGCCAAGGTACCCAGCGCATTTATCAGCCCCGCGATCGTGCCCGCCTGAAGCTGGCCCTGCGCGGCAAACGGCTGGGACTGCAGTTATCGGAGATCCTGCGGCTGATCAATATGTATGAATCCCCGATGGACACCGCTTCGCAGCTTAAGCATTATCAGGAAGTGCTAAACGAGCATCGCCTGCGCCTGGAGCGGCAGCGGCAGGACCTGGATCAGACCTTGCAGGAAATTCAGGATCAGCTCGACATCTGTCACACCATGAGTGAACAGTTAAAGCAGGAATCCCGATAAGGGAAAACCCATATATATGACGTTTACGTAAACGTAATATAAATAGGATTCTACAACCCATTTATTTCCACGGAGTGTCTCATGAGCCTGCCCGGCCTGAATTTCGATCTTGGCTCCGACCTGGACATGCTGCGCGACGCTGTCGCCGACTTCTCCCAGGCCGAAATTGCCCCCTTAGCGGCTCAACTGGATCACGATGACCAGTTCCCCATGCACTTGTGGAAGAAGTTCGGTGAGATGGGTTTGCTGGGCATGACCGTCAGCGAAGAATACGGTGGTGCGAACCTGGGTTATCTGGCCCACATGATCGCGATGGAGGAAATCTCCCGTGCCAGCGCCTCGGTAGCCCTGTCCTACGGCGCGCACTCCAACCTCTGTGTGAACCAGATCAACCGCAACGGGACAGAAGCCCAGAAGCAGAAATACCTGCCCAAACTGATCAGCGGCGAGCATATCGGTGCCCTGGCCATGAGTGAGCCCGGTGCTGGTTCGGACGTGGTCAGCATGAAGCTGCGCGCCGAAAAGAAAGGCGATCGCTACGTGCTCAATGGCTCCAAAATGTGGATTACCAACGGTCCGGACGCTGACACCCTGGTGGTGTACGCCAAAACGGACCCGCAAGCCGGCGCACGCGGCATTACCGCCTTTCTGATCGAAAAGGATTTTGCCGGTTTTTCCGTCGCCCAGAAGCTGGACAAACTAGGCATGCGCGGCAGCCACACGGGCGAACTGGTGTTCCAGGACTGTGAAGTGCCTGAAGAAAACGTGTTGGGCCAGCTCAATGGCGGCGTCAAAGTGCTGATGTCCGGCCTGGACTACGAACGCGCCGTACTGGCCGGTGGCCCGCTGGGCATCATGCAAGCCAGCCGCGCCCTGTGCTATGCCGTGGGCAAGAACCTGGATCGTCTGGGCGCCGCTCACGTGCGCTCCGTGCGTAAAGACTGCGCGGCCGCCATCCTGTACAGCGCTGAAAAAGCCACCTGGATGGCCGGCGAAGGCATCCAGATTCTGGGCGGCAACGGCTACATCAACGAATTCCCCACAGGCCGCCTGTGGCGCGATGCCAAGCTGTACGAGATCGGCGCGGGCACCAGTGAAATCCGCCGCATGCTGATCGGCCGCGAACTGTTCGCTGAAACCGCCTAAAAAGGCAGAGGCATGTCCAACCCTGATTTTGGCGAAACCACGGTCATCACTCCGGTTCAAAAACCGGCGATGACCGCGACCCAGGTCGCTCAGGCCATGCTGGATGGTTTCAATCGCCACTATGCGCTGTTTCGCTATAGCGCCCAGCGCGCCAAGTCCTTGTACGAATCGGGGGACTGGCATGGCATCCAGCAACTGTCCCGTGAGCGTATCGAGTATTACGCCACGCGAGTGCGCGAGTGCGCGGCCATGCTCAGCCAGAATCTGCGTCTGCATCAACCGACACCGTCGGCACCGGCCCACCTGGACGAGGCCCAGCAGCAATTGTGGCTACAGGCCAAGGCAGAGTTTGTACGCCTGCTCTCGGGTCACCGACAGCCGGAATGCGCCGAGACGTTCTTTAACTCCGTCTCCTGCCGCGTCTTGCATCGGCACTACTTTCGCAACGAATTCATTTTCGTGCGCCCAGCCGTTGCCACGGATTATCTGGACGGCGCGCTGCCTTCGTACCGGGTCTATTACCCCACCGAAGAAGGTCTGGAAGCCAGTCTAACCAGTATGCTGGCCGACTTCGGTCTGGCCGCCCCCTTTGCCGACCTGCCACGCGATGTGCGCACGCTGGCTCGCATGGCGGTGCGTCAGCTGTGTCGCCGTCTGCCACGGGGCTATGGTTCGCGCATTGGCTCAGACTGCCAGATTCAGGTGCTGAACTCCCTGTTCTTTCGCAACAAGGGGGCCTATGTGGTGGGCCGCCTGATCAATCAAGGCGAAGTGCTGCCTTTTTCGCTGGCCATTTTGCATCGCCCCTCCGGACATTTGTACATCGACGCCTTGCTGCACACCACGGACGACCTGTCCACGCTGTTCAGCTTTACGCGCGCCTACTTCCTGGTCGATATGGAAGCCCCGTCGGCCTATGTGGACTTCCTGTCCAGCCTGCTGCCACGCAAGCCCAAGGCCGAGCTTTATACCGCCATCGGTCTGCAAAAGCAGGGCAAGACGCTGTTCTACCGCGACTTTCTGCACCACCTGTCGCACTCGCACGATCACTTTGATCTGGCTCCCGGTATTGCCGGTATGGTGATGACCGTCTTTACGCTGCCGTCTTACCCTTATGTCTTCAAGCTGATTCGCGACCGCATTCAAAAGCAGGGCATGGATCATGCCACGGTGCGCAGCAAATACCAGCTGGTCAAAAAGCATGATCGTGTCGGGCGCATGGCTGACACCTGGGATTACGCGCAGGTTGCCTTGCCCAAGGCCCGCTTTTCACAAGCCTTGCTGGAAGAGTTGCGGCGCGAAGTGCCCAGCCTGCTGGAAGAGTCCGAAGACACCATCTTGCTGCGCCACGTCTATATCGAACGGCGCATGACTCCCCTGAACCTGTACCTGAACAAGGCCAGCGATCCCGCCCTGAACGCCGCTGTCGACCAGTACGGCAAGGCAATCCGCGAGCTGGCGGCCGCCGACATTTTCCCCGGCGACATGTTGTTCAAGAACTTTGGGGTGACCCGTCTGGGCCGCGTCGTCTTTTATGACTACGACGAAATCCAGCATATGCGCGAGATGAATTTCCGCGCCATTCCGCCCGCACCGAACGAAGAAGCCGAAATGGCGAGCGAACCTTGGTATCCGATTGGCCCAAACGATGTATTTCCCGAAGAATTCGGCTACTTTCTATTGACCGACCCACGCATTCGCAAAGCCTTCATGGCCCACCATGCAGAATTGCTGGAGCCTGAATGGTGGTCTCAATGTCGCTTGCGGGTAACGCAAGGTCGGATCGAAAATATTTTTCCGTATAACAAAGATCGGCAGCTGCACGAGTTTGCCAAGCGCGCACCGGTCTCCTCTTTGCAACCAGGAGTCTTTCATGACTAATTCCGTTGTCATCGTCTCGATCGCCCGCACCCCGATGGGCGGCATGATGGGTAGTCTGTCCGATCTGGCCGCTCACGAACTGGGCGCGGTCGCCATCAAGGCGGCCGTGGAGCGCTCGGGCATCCAGGCCGACCAGATCGACGAAGTGATCATGGGTAACGTGCTGCAAGCTGGTCAGGGCCAGGCCCCTGCGCGCCAGGCGGCCCTGGGGGCCGGTCTGCCCCAGGGCGTGGCTTGCACCACCATCCACAAGGTTTGCGGTTCCGGCCTGAAAGCGGCCATGTTTGCCCACGACCTGCTCAAGGCTGGCAGCGTGGACGTCGTCGTGGCTGGGGGCCAGGAAAGCATGAGCAATGCCCCTTATCTGCTGCTCAAGGGCCGCCAGGGCTACCGCTACGGCCATTCCACCGTGTATGACCATATGGCCATGGATGGACTGGAAGACGCGTACAGCCGTGGTACCGCCATGGGTGTGTTTGCGGAAGACTGCGCCAGCAAGTACGAGTTCAGCCGCGAAGAGCAGGATGCCTATGCACTGGAATCGCTGCGCCGCGCTCGTCAGGCCAGCGAAGACGGCAGTTTTGACTGGGAAATCGCTCCGGTAACGATTGCGGGCCGCAAAGGCGATGTAGTCATTGCCAAGGACGAGGCCCCCACCAAAGCCATGCCCGAAAAGATCCCCACGCTGCGTCCCGCCTTCAAAAAAGATGGCACGATTACCGCGGCCAACGCCTCGTCCATTTCGGACGGTGCCGCCGCCATGGTGATCACCACCGAAGAGAAAGCCAAGGAACTGGGCGCCACGCCACTGGCGCGTATTGTGGCTCACACCCAGCACGCTCAGGAGCCCGCCTGGTTCACGACTGCACCCGTAGCCGCCATCCAGAAGCTGCTGGATAAAACCGGCTGGAGCGTGGCTGATGTAGATCTGTTCGAGATCAACGAAGCCTTTGCCGTGGTCACCATGGCCGCCATGAAAGAGCTGAACATCCCGCACGACAAGGTCAATATCCACGGTGGCGCCACGGCCCTGGGTCACCCCATCGGGGCATCGGGTGCGCGCCTGCTGGCCACCCTGATTGGCGCCCTGCGTAAAACAGGCGGCAAGCGCGGCATTGCCTCGCTGTGCATTGGCGGCGGCGAAGCCGTCGCGCTGGCCGTCGAGCTGGTCTAAAGCAAGCTCATCAGCCGGGCTGCGGCCCGGCTGATTTTATGGGCTTTTCTCTGTTCTCTTTCCAGGCACGCCATGTCAGTTATTGAATCCCGCATCAATCCGCGTTCCCAAGACTTTCAGGACAACGCCTCGATCATGCAGGCCCTGATCCTTGATCTGCGCCAAAAGCTACAGAAAACCGCCTTGGGTGGGTCCGAATCCGCCCGGCAACGCCATGTGGGACGCGGCAAGCTGCTGCCGCGCGAACGCGTCGAACGTCTGCTTGATCCCGGTACGCCTTTTCTGGAGCTCTCGCCTCTGGCTGCCCAGGATGTCTATAACAACGAGTCTCCTGGCGCGGGCATCATCACGGGCATTGGCCGCATTGCCGGCATTGAATGCGTGGTGGTCTGCAACGACGCTACGGTCAAGGGCGGGACCTACTATCCGCTGACTGTGAAGAAGCATTTGCGTGCCCAGGAAATTGCCCAACAGAACAATCTGCCTTGCGTATATCTGGTGGACTCGGGCGGGGCCAACCTGCCCAATCAGGAAGACGTATTCCCGGATCGGGACCACTTTGGCCGCATCTTCTACAACCAGGCCAATATGTCGGCCCAGGGCATTGCGCAGATTGCTGTCGTGATGGGTTCATGTACCGCTGGCGGTGCCTACGTGCCGGCCATGAGCGATGAGTCCATCATCGTGCGCGACCAGGGCACCATCTTCCTGGGTGGGCCGCCACTGGTCAAAGCCGCAACCGGTGAAGAAGTCAGCGCCGAAGACCTGGGTGGTGGCGATGTGCACACCCGTCTGTCCGGCGTGGCCGACCATCTGGCCGAGAACGATCTGCATGCGCTGGAACTGGCACGCCGCTGTGTCGGCCGCCTGAACCGCGAGAAAAAACTACCCTGGCCGCTGAAAGAAGTGCGCGAACCGCGCTACGACCCGCAAGAGCTGAACGGCATCATCCCCGCCGATACCCGCAAGCCCTACGATGTGCGCGAAGTGATCGCCCGCATCGTGGATGACTCGGACTTTGATGAATTCAAAGCCCGCTTTGGCACCACGCTGGTGACCGGCTTTGCCCATATCCACGGCATGCCCGTGGGCATCATCGCCAACAACGGCATTCTGTTCTCGGAAGCGGCCCAGAAAGGCGCCCACTTCATTGAACTGTGCTGCCAGCGCAAGACACCTTTGGTGTTCCTGCAGAACATTACCGGCTTCATGGTGGGCCGCAAGTACGAAAACGAAGGGATTGCCCGCCACGGTGCCAAACTGGTCACCGCCGTATCCACGGCTGCCGTACCCAAGTTCACCGTGATTCTGGGCGGCTCTTTCGGTGCCGGTAACTACGGCATGTGTGGCCGTGCCTTCAGCCCGCGCCTGCTGTTTCTCTGGCCCAATGCCCGTATCTCGGTCATGGGTGGTGAGCAGGCTGCCAGCGTACTGGCTACCGTGCGCCGTGATGGACTGGAAGCTCGTGGCCAGACCTGGAGCGCCGAGGAAGAAGAGGCGTTCAAGGCCCCGATCCGCGCCCAGTACGAACATGAAGGCCATCCCTACTACGCCACGGCGCGTCTATGGGATGACGGCATCATCCAACCCTCGGATACCCGGCGCGTTCTGGCCCTGGGCCTGTCCGCCGCCTTGAACGCCCCTATTGAAGACACCCGCTTTGGCGTGTTCCGCATGTAAGACAAGGAGACACTGTGTTTCAGACCCTGCTGATAGCCAATCGCGGTGAAATTGCCTGCCGGGTGGCCGCCACTGCCCGCCGCCTGGGGATGCGTACCGTTGCGGTTTACTCCGACGCGGACGCCGACGCCCAGCACGTCCGTGCTTGTGATCAAGCTGTGCGCATCGGTGGCCCCGAGCCACGCGACAGTTATTTGAAGATCGACGCCATTCTGGAAGCCGCCCGTGCCACTGGCGCGAATGCCATCCACCCTGGCTATGGTTTTCTGTCCGAGAACGAGCACTTTGCTCGCGCTTGTGAACAAGCCGGCATTATTTTTGTAGGCCCACCTGCCCAAGCCATTGCGGCCATGGGCAGCAAGTCCGCCGCCAAATCCCTGATGGAAAAAGCCGGTGTGCCTTTGGTGCCCGGTTACCACGGCGACAACCAGGACCCCGACTTTCTGCACCAGCAAGCCGACCAGATCGGCTACCCCGTGCTGATCAAGGCCAGTGCTGGCGGTGGCGGCAAGGGCATGCGC
>JQGF01001147.1_pt1 | contig 16478 bp, 13 predicted proteins | sample 210201 | NCBI WGS metagenome assembly JQGF01 (sample SAMN02947780, study PRJNA257236) | wastewater metagenome | biome: Domestic wastewater sediments; material: Domestic wastewater soil sediments and water; isolation source: domestic wastewater sediment treated with ammonia and hydroxylamine at...
GCGGACCCGAGCGCCCTCTTTATGCATTGCCTGCCCGCTCATCGCGGCGAGGAAGTCACCGGCGAAGTCATCGACGGCCCACAAAGTGTGGTCTGGGATGAAGCTGAAAACCGCCTGCATGTTCAGAAAGCATTGATGGAGTTCCTGATTCTGGGACGCCAGCAAGCCTGAACACCACAGAGCCACGCCAACGGCTCAACAATGTAAAAGGGGATACGTTGTATCCCCTTTTTCTTTTTACGCCTGAACTTCCAGACCCGCCAAGCGATACCCTACCTGCAGTTCCGTCAGCAGATACTTGGGCTGTGCGGCATCCTGCTCCAGCTTTTGACGCAACTGCATCATGTACACCCGCAGATAATGCGGCCGGTCTGAGTAAGCAGGCCCCCAGGTTTCGTGCAACAAATGTTGATGCGTCAATACCTTGCCATGCCCCCGAATCAGGGCCGTCAGGAGACGAAACTCAATAGGCGTCAAATGCACGGCCTGCCCATCCCGCGTCACCTCATGAGACGCCAGATCGACCTGCACCCCTCCAAAGCGGACCCGCGAGGAGGCTACCTGCACGTTTGGCACCAATTGGGAGCGCCGCAACAAAGCGCGTATACGGGCCAACAGCTCCGGCACGCCAAAGGGTTTGGCCAGATAGTCATCCGCGCCGGCATTCAGGGCCGCCACCTTCTCTTCTTCTCGATCCCGGGCAGACAGGACCAGAATCGGAGAATAGACCCAGCCGCGCAGATCGCGAATCAAGTCCTTGCCGTCTCCGTCTGGCAGACCCAAATCCACAATCATCAAGTCGGGACGACGGGTTGCCGCGTCCATACGCGCTTGCGCCAAGGTGCTGGCTTCGATCACGGCCATGCCCTCCTGCTCCAGGGCAATCCGTACGAAACGACGGATATTGGATTCATCCTCCACGATCAGTATCTGGGCTTTGTTCATGTCGGTAGCTCGTCACTCTCCATACGGGGGGCCGCTTTCCAGGGCAGGCGAATCTCAAAGACCACCCCCTGCGGCAAGCGCGGCCTGGCGCTGATCGTACCACCATGTGCAGCAATAATCGTTCGACACAGTCCCAGCCCCAAGCCCACCCCCGCCACGGAGGATTCTTTCTGTCCCCGTGTGAAAGTATCAAACAATCGCTCGGGATCCCCTGGTGGCAAACCGGGACCATCATCGCTGATCAGCAAATACATGGACTGACCCGCCCACACCCCCCTCAGCCAGATCGTGCTGGTATCGGGCGTGTACTTGGCGGCATTATCCAGCAGATTCGTCACCACCCTCTCCAACATGACACCATCGACTTCGACTAACGGCAGGTCCGCAGCGAACTCGGTCACGACCTGACGAGGCTGCAAGGCGGCCGCGCAACGGGCAAGCGCAATCCCCACAATATCGCCCAAGGCATGCCACTCCTTGTGCAGTTTGACTCCTTCATTTTGCATACGGGCCAGGTCCAGCAAGTTGGACACCTGACGACGCAACTCATCAGACTCCACACGTATGGCCCTCGCAATATCGCGCTGTTCTGTTTCACCCAGGCCCTTGGGTTGCTCCAGGGTTTCAGCCAGACCCCGGATCACAGTCAAGGGCGTACGTAAATCATGCGAGACGGCCGACAGCAAGGTATTGCGCATTTTCTCCCCCTCCATGCGCAGCACCGTGTCTTGGGCGATGGCCACATAGTGAATGCGTTCAAGAGCTTGCGCCAATATAAAGCAGCACGCATCCAGCAAGCGCCGCCCATCGGGTGTTCGTAACGAAGCTGCCGCGCCAGACTGTACCACCAGCACACCACGCGGGGCCATCGGGCCTTTCAAGGGCAAGTACAAGGCACTGGCCCCATTCAGGGTTTCAGTTCCCTTGCCCGCCGCTTCCATGTGGTCGAACACCCATTGCGCAACTGAAAGCTCCACAAAGCTCGTATGGCGAGTTGCGACCAGCTGATTATGCTGATCCGGCACAACCAGCACCATCGGCATCTCAAACAAAGGCTCCAGGGTATCGCGGCACACGGCCAGCACCTGCTCCAATGCCAGCGCCCCGGCCAGATCCCGACTGACACGCGTCAACGCGGCCGCCCGGCGCTCGCCATCGCGCGCCGCTCGTGCCTCGGCCTGCAAACGGGCTGCCAGCTGACCAATAATCAAGGCCACCACCAACATCACACCAAACGTGAAGACATACTGGGTATCCGTAACCGAAAACGAATAGCGGGGTTCCACAAAGAAAAAATCAAAGAAGGCCACCGACAACAGCGAGGCCCACACACCGGCCAACCGTCCCAAGCGCAAGGCGGTAAAGACCACCGTGATCAAAAACAGCATGATCACATTGGAGAGTTCAAAAAACGGCAACAACTGCTCCGCCAGCAAGGTCGTCACCACACAGATGATGGAGGCAATCGACAGGGCTTTGCCCTGCGCCATGGGGGTCTCCAGCTCAAGGGGGCGGATAGGTCGCTGAACCGTATCCACACGCACGAGCAGCAGGCCAATCTCGGGGTTGCTACGCGCCAGCCGCTCCGACAAGGCAGGCCGCCAGGGCCAGCGCGAACGTGCCGAGGAGTTACCCAGAATCAACTTGGTGGCATTGCGTTGCCGTGCGTAGGCCAGGACGGTATGAGCCACATCCTGACCGGCAATATTGGCAAACTCAGCGCCGGCATGCTGCGCACTGGCCGCCAGGCGCACCAGCGCTTCCTGCGCCTTGATCTGACCGCTTTCCGATGGCGTGTCCACATGCAGCACGATCCAGGGCGTTTGCCATTGCTGGGCCAGCCGCGCCCCCTCCCGAATCAGCGCTTCCTGGGCACTGTCCGCACTGACGCACACCATTAACAGTTCACGAGTAGGCCAGACGGTTCGTATGGCATGGGAGATTCGGTAGACATGCACATCGGCATTGACCCGGTCCGCCACGCGACGCAAGGCCAGTTCACGCAAGGCAATCAGATTGCCCCGACGAAAGAAGTGTTGACGCGCCTGGGCCACCGAGTCCGCCAGATACACTTTGCCGGCATTCAAGCGAGCCAACAGATCATCCGGGGGCAGATCCACCAGCAGCACATCGGCCGCACGATCAAATATCCGGTCTGGAACGGTCTCCCGAACCCGCACCCCGACAATGCCCCCCACCACCTCATTCAGGCTGTCCAGATGTTGCACATTCAACGCGGTATACACATCGATTCCCGCATCCAGCAGCTCTTCCACATCCTGCCAGCGTTTGGCATGACGGCTACCCTCAAGATTGGAATGGGCCAGCTCATCGACCAGCAGCAACTGATACCCCGACACAAGGGCCGCATCCAGATCAAACTCGGTGACCACCCGTCCCTGACGCTGATACTCCTTGCGCGCCAGTACGGGCAGCCCCTGCAGCAACGTCTGTGTTTCCTGACGGCCGTGCGTCTCCACAATACCAATCGCAACGGACACTCCCTCGGACTGACGCTGATGCGCTTCCTTGAGCATGGCGTAGGTTTTCCCCACACCGGCGCACGCTCCAAAGAAGATCTTGAGCTGCCCCCGGCGAGGCTGGTGCGGGTCCTCGCCAACCACCTGCAACAGCTCATCCGGGTCCGGCCTATCTTCAAGCGACATGGGTCTGTGTACTCCCTGCAGAAAACTGGTAATGATCTTACGCTCTTATCCAAAAAACGGCGTCAGCAGCAGATCAATCAACTTGATGCCGACAAACGGAGCGATCAGCCCGCCCAGGCCGTAAATCAAGAGGTTTCGCTTGAGTAAACGGCTGGCCGGTTCGGCACGGTATTTCACCCCCCGCAAGGCCAAGGGAATCAGAGCGATGATTATCAGGGCATTGAAAATGACTGCAGACAGAATGGCAGTGGCCGGGCTGTGCAACTGCATCACATTCAAGGCACCCAGAGCGGGATAAGTGACTACAAAAGCCGCGGGAATAATCGCAAAGTACTTGGCCAGATCATTTGCGATACTGAAAGTCGTCAAGGCGCCGCGGGTCATAATCATCTGTTTGCCCACTTCCACCACTCGCAACAGCTTGGTGGGATTGCTGTCCAGATCGACCATATTGCCCGCCTCTTTGGCCGCCTGCGTGCCACTGTTCATCGCCACAGCCACATCAGCCTGGGCCAGCGCAGGAGCATCATTGGTCCCGTCACCCGTCATGGCAACCAGTCGCCCTTCATCCTGATAACGCCGGATCAACTGCAGCTTGTCCTCCGGCGTGGCTTCGGCCAGATAGTCATCCACCCCGGCCTCGGCCGCGATGGCCGCAGCCGTCAACGGGTTGTCCCCGGTAATCATGATGGTCTTGATCCCCATAGCCCGCAGCTCAGCAAACCGCTCCTTGATCCCGCCTTTGACGATGTCTTTCAGCTCCACCACGCCCAGCGCTTTATTGCCTTCGGTCACCACCAGCGGCGTGCTGCCCCGTCGCGCCAGCTCATTGACCAGACCATCCAGTTCAGACGGAAAAATACCTCCCAACGATTCAATGTGAGCGCGCATCGTGCTCGCCGCGCCTTTTCGGATCTGACGACCGTCAATATCAATTCCACTCATGCGGGTATGGGCGCTAAAGGCAATGGTTCGCGCGCCATGCAGCTCACGGCCTCGCAAATGAAACTGTTGCTTGGCCAAGACCACAATGGAGCGCCCCTCGGGAGTCTCGTCCGCCAGCGAGGCCAATTGGGCGGCATCGGCCAGAGCCTGCTCAGACACCTGCGGCGCGGGCAGAAACGCCCAGGCTTCCCGGTTGCCCAGCGTGATCGTGCCGGTCTTGTCCAGCAGCAAAACATCCACATCCCCGGCTGCCTCGATAGCGCGGCCAGAACTCGCCAGCACATTGGCTTGCATCATGCGGCTCATGCCAGCAACCCCCACTGCCGACAGCAAGGCGCCGATGGTGGTGGGAATCAGGCACACCAACAAAGCAATCAGGGCTGTCATCGTGACAGGTGAACCGTGTCCGGTCAGCACCGTCGCAAAGCTGGAAAAAGGCAACAAGGTGACGCACACCAGCAAGAAGATCAGCGTCAAGGCCACCAGTAAAATCGTCAAAGCAATCTCGTTGGGGGTTTTGCCACGCCTGGCCCCCTCCACCATTGCTATCATGCGATCCAGAAAGGCCTCACCCGGTTTGGCGGTCACCCGCATCACGATCCAGTCTGACAGCACCCGGGTACCGCCCGTGACGGAACAGAAGTCTCCCCCGGACTCACGGATCACCGGCGCCGACTCACCTGTAATGGCAGACTCGTCCACCGAGGCGGCACCCTGCAAAATCTCCCCATCGGCGGGGATAATCTCGCCTGCCTCAACCAACACGTAAGCGCCCGGCAGCAGCTCGTCGCTGGGGACCGGCCAGGCACGGCTATCGCGCGCGGGTTCTTTCAATACCCTGGCCATGACCCGCTTGCGGGTGGAACGCAATGCATCGGCTTGCGCCTTGCCCCGCCCTTCCGCTACGGCCTCGGCCGCATTGGCAAACAGGACCGTAAACCACAACCAGGCCGACACCGACCAGATGAATCCGGCCGGAGCCTCACCCTGGCCCAGCAGAGCCTGCATGCCCAGCAAGCTGGTCACAATGCTGCCCAGATACACCACGCACATCACCGGGTTTTTGAATTGCGCCCGGGGCGAGAGTTTTTTGAAGGCTTCCTTGCACACCGTTCCCCACGGTATGGCGCGCAATGACGATGAATGACCCGCCTCTTGCATGGCTTTCAGATCAGTAATAGACATAATGACACCTGTTCCTAACGCACGGCGGGCTGAACAGGCTTGACCCTGTCCAGTGCCAGATTAAGCTCCAAGACCTGCACACGCGGCTCGCCCAGCACTCCCCATTGACGGGCCTGGGTGTAGCGATCGATCAAGACCTGGACCTGAGCCAGCGGCATGTCCCGCATCCTGGCAATACGAGCGGCCTGCAAACGGGCATTGGCTACCGAGATATGGGGGTCCAGCCCCGATGCCGACGCCGTCACGGCATCCACCGGCACGGGTGCATCCTCTGCCAAACCGTTCATCAGGCGATAGGCCTTGCTGCGCTCCGCCACAGCATCCAGCAAACTGCTGCTTAACACGCCCTGATTGCCAGCCCCGCTGGCCGCGGCGTTATAGGGTTGGGCAATACTTTGGGAAGGATCTGCCGGGTCCACTCCCACAGTCGCGCTGGGGCGGCCGTGAAAATACGCGGGCTGGCTGAAGTACTGGCCAATCTGGCGGGAGCCTACGACCTGGCCATCACGTTGAATCAGGCTGCCCTTTGCCTGATCCGGGAACAGGGCGGTGCCGATAAAGGTCGTGGCCAAGGGGTAGGCAATGCCCGTCAACAGCATAAAAAACACAGCAGACACCAATACCGGCCGCAACAAGCTTCTCATCGTCGGGGCAGCCAGTGTCGAAACCAAAAAGTGATGGGTAGACATGACGGTCAATCCTCAAAAAGTAATGCCATCGAGCATCAACAGGTGCTCCACAATCGGGCCCAGCGCCAATGCAGGCAGGAACGTCAACCCGCCCACCACCAGAACCACAAAAATCAACAGACCCGTAAATAAGGGGGTAGCCGTCGACAAGGTGCCTGGACCCGCAGGAACCGCTTTCTTGGCGGCCAGCACACCGGCCAAAGCCAGCAAGGGCAGCAAGGTCAGATACCGCCCAACCAGCATCGCCAGCCCTATCGTCGTATTGAAGAAAGGAGTGTTCGCATTAAAGCCTGCGAAGGCTGAACCGTTATTGGCCGTGCCCGAGGTGTAGGCGTAAAGCACCTCGCTAAAGCCATGCGGGCCCATATTGGACAGACTGTCCAGGGTCGAGGGCTGCAGGCTGGCCAAAGCGGTAAAGCCCAGGATGCTGAAGGCATGCGCCAACATGGCCAGCATCACGTACTTCATCTCCCGCGCCTCAATCTTCTTGCCCAGAAACTCGGGGCTGCGCCCTATCATCATCCCCACCAGAAAGACCGTCAAAATGGCGTAGCTGACCAGACTGATAAAGCCCACCCCGATCCCGCCAAACACATTGTTCAGCATCATTTGGGCAATCGGCACCAGACCACCCAAAGGAGTCAGCGACGAATGCATGGCATCGACCGAGCCAGTGGTCGCGGCCGTGGTCACTGTGGCAAACAGACTGCTTTGCGCCACCCCGAAACGCAGCTCCTTACCCTCCAGGTTGCCTCCGCCCTGCGTGCTGCTTTGAGTCTGGTCCACCCCTAAAGGAGTCAGCAAGGGATTACCGGCTTGTTCAGCGCTGTAAATCAGGGCCAGAAAGCCCACGAACATCACCAGAAAAGCGGCAAAAAATGCCCAACCCTGGCGACGGCGGCTCAGCATGGTGCCAAAGGCATAGGTCAGGGACGAGGGAACCAGCAACATGCTGAGCATATGAATGGTATTGGTCAGCGGGGTGGGATTTTCAAAAGGATGGGCCGCATTCATGCCAAAAAAACCGCCCCCATTGGTTCCCACATGCTTGATGCTTTCAAGGCTGGCCACTGGCCCCAGAATAATCTGCTGCTTAAGCCCTTCCAGCGTGTTGACCACGACATCAGACGCCAGTGTCTGCGGCATACCCTGCCAGATATAAAGCAAGGCCAGCAAGAAGCTGCACGGCAAGAGCAGGCGATACAAAGAACGAGTGAAGTCCACCCAGTAGTTGCCAATATCAGCCGAACTTTTCCGGCTTAAACCACGGATGAAACCGCCTGCCGCCGCCAGACCTGTTGTGGCACTGATCATCATCAGAAAGGTGATGGCCGCCATCTGGGAAAAATTGGACAGACTGGACTCCCCCGAATACGCCTGCCAGTTGGTATTGGTCGTAAAGGAGATGGCCGTATTAAAAGCCAGGTCAGGAGACTGGGCCACACGCTGCAGGCTGTCTCCCGGTATCCCGCCCTGCACCCGCAAAAGAACATATCCCAAAAGCAACATGGCGGCATTGCTTAACAACAGCGCCAGCGCATATCGCTTCCAGGACATCTTCTCGTCCGGGTTCACCCCCAACACCCGATACGTGCCACGCTCAATCAAACTGTGCTTCGGGCTACAGAAAAAATGGGCAATCCACTTGCCCACCACCACTAACAAGACCGTAGAGACGGCCAGAACCACCAGGAACTGCATCAAATCGTCCAGCATGACAGCCCCTCTTACAGTTTTTCAAGACCGAGCACAAATCCGGTCGCCATCGCAAAGAATGCGAACAGCACCGCTAAGAATAAAAAATCACTCATATGCACACCTGTTCCAAACAATGAACACTTGCCAGCCTGAACTTAGAAGTTTTCGGCCTTGAGCAAGGCATAGAACAAATAGATAAACAGCCCCAGCGATACCCCTGCTGCCAGAACCGTAAAAAAGGACGCTGTCATCCTGAACTCCCGATCAATGCTGACTTGCAGCAGACAGAGACAGTCTAGGAGTGACGGCATAAATTCAGAGCAGTGTTTACTGGCCCACGTATAAAGACGGCATATGGATTTGGACCAGGGCGAGGCCGGCACGCTCCATCAACTGGTCTGTCCAGCGTTGATAGGCCTGTCTGGCAATAAGGTGCAAGGGGCTTAAATGCTGATCCAGGCCCCACAAGATATGTTGTGCATCCTGAGCCGCAGGACCGTATACCTGCTCCAGCTCGTGGCGGCCGTGGTCGCACCACTGTCGGATGCTATCGGCGGTCACTTCCAGATGGCCTTGAAAGGCCCAATGCGGACCCAGGCAGAAACCTTTATTCAAGCAATGAGGACCGTATAAAGTCCGGCTGGCCCCCGAGGGAATCTGGAAGGTGTCGTAATGCCAGTTAAACAGCATGGCACGCTTGGGCAGGCCCATGACACGCTGCGCGTAAGGGCTGCTCCAAACCTGGCCCCAACCTATGTTCGGATATGGGTTGCGCTGCACTTGAGCCCCAAGGCAACGAGCCAGCAGTTGCGCCCCAAAGCAATGGCCCAGAACCGGAACATGGCGCCGAACCGCGTCCTGCAATAGTTCGTGCTCCTGCTCTATCCAGGGCAAACAATCATGAACACTGCGATCACTGCCCAGCACGACCACCCCGCTGTAATCACGAGCGGATACCGGCGCCCCGCCCTCCAGCGGCGACATGCACAAGTGATGGGGAAGACCATGGCTCTCCAGATGATCCAGCAGCACTCCCGGCCCTTGCGTGGCCTCGTGCTGCAAAACAAGAATGGGTTTCATGACGTGAATGCCTGACCGCGCAGGCCTGTTGTTCAGGAGAACTCACTGTAGAACTGGCCGTATCAAGACCAGGATCTGTTTGCGATCAGGCTCGTATAAGTGGCATCAAGGGGATGTCTGCTGCAAACAAAAACACAGTTCGTCATTTGCCTGACATATGCCTTTGCTCAAATGTAATCGTTTTCATTTTGACGGCTGGGTGTCATGGCCAATGTAGGAATACTGGATGTCGCCAGAGCAGCCCAGGTATCGGTTGCCACGGTATCGCGCGTGCTCAATGAGCCAGAAAAGGTGGGCGAAAAGACCCGCCTTCGCGTGCAAGCCGCGATCGACGCGCTGGGGTATGAGCCCAATGCCTCGGCACGCAGTCTGCGCAGCCAACGCAGTCGGGTCATCGGCGTCGTCTTGCCTACCTTGCTCAACCCCGTTTTTGCCGAGTGTTTGAAAGGCATCGCCGATACGGCAGCCCGCGGCGGCTATGCCATCTTGCCCTTCTTTACCGACTACCACCTTGAACGTGAATCCCAGGCAGTCGCCTTGCTCCTGGCCAGCAATGTGGAAGGCATTGTGCTGGTGGTCTCCAACCCGGCTCATTCCCCTGCTTTAGTGCGACTGGGCAAGACTCGCTGTCCCTACGTACTGGCTTACAACCAGCACCCCGAGCATCCTTGCGTCACCGTCAACGGCGAGCAGGCCATGATTGAATTGATCCGCCATCTGGCCACACTGGGCCATCGCCGCATTGCCATGGTAAGCGGTCATCTGCACGTGTCTGATCGCGCCCAGCAACGCAGCCATGGCTATCTAAAAGGAATGGACAAGGCGGGTCTGGCGCCCATGCCACTGCTGGAAGTGCCGTTCATGGATCAGGGCGAAGAGGAACAAACGCCACATTCTGACGGTGTGCATCTTGCCAGCGTCGCCCGACTTTTGCGCCAGCCCGAACGTCCCACGGCCTTGATTGGCTCCAACGATCTGATTGCCATTCGCTGTCTGCGCACGGCACAACAGATTGGCCTACAGGTTCCCAACGATATCAGCGTGATCGGCTTTGATGGCATTGCGCTAGGGGCTGAACTGTTTCCGCGTCCGGCCACCATCGCACAGCCCAATGAAGAAATTGGTCGCCAATGCATCGGCCTGCTGCTGGAGGCAGTGGCCCAGCAAAAAACAGTTTCCGCGCAGGCCTCGGTTCTGCTGCCCTACACCTTCGACCGGGGCGAGTCCTGCGCCCCTGCCCCTTGCTCACCAAGGGCCCATACAGGATGAGGCCCCTTTCCTCTGTGGGACTCTTTCCCACCACCCCTGCGTTCAAGCCATTCCCGGCTTTTGCCTGACACCACTTACTAACTGGAGTGATCAACCATGAAACATATGCTGAGCACATTGGCTTGCCGCGTGGCACTGCCCCTGGCCCTGATGACAATGGGAAGCGCAGTCGCCGCGCAGACCGCCATTTGCTACAACTGTCCCCCTGAATGGGCCGATTGGGCCAGCCAGATCGAAGCCATCAAGCAACATACCGGCATTACCGTGCCGCCCGATAACAAGAACTCCGGCCAGTCACTGGCTCAACTACTGGCCGAATCCGCCAATCCGGTCGCTGACGTCACGTATCTGGGCATCACCTTTGCCATCCAGGCCCAGAAAGACGGCGTGACCCAAGCCTATAAACCCGAAGGCTGGGAACAGATTCCGGAAGGATTGAAAGATCCGCAAGGGCATTGGTTCGCGATTCATTCGGGCACCATGGGCATCATGGTCAATAAATCGGCCTTGGGCGATGTACCAGTGCCCACGTCCTGGAACGATCTGCTCAAGCCAGAATACAAAGGTCTGGTGGGCTATCTGGACCCTTCCTCTGCCTTCGTGGGCTATGTCGGCGCCGTTGCGATCAACGAGGCCCTGGGCGGCAATATGGACAACTTTGACCCCGCCATCAACTGGTTCAAGGCCCTGCAAAAGAACAATCCCATTGTTCCCAAGCAAACCGCCTATGCCCGCCTGATTTCCGGCGAAATCCCCATCTTGCTGGACTATGACTTCAGCGCCTACCGCGCTCAGTACAAGGATGGCGAGGACGTCGCTTTCGTGATTCCCCAGGAAGGCACGATTGTGGTGCCGTACGTCATGTCGCTGGTCAAGAACGCCCCACATGCCGAACAGGGACGCAAAGTACTGGATTTCGTGCTCTCCGAGCAAGGCCAGGCTATCTGGGCCAATGCCTTCCTGCGCCCGATTCGCAGCAGTGCCATCAGCGAGCAGGCACAGTCACGCTTCCTGCCTGACAGCGACTACGCGCGCGCCAAGGCCGTTAACTACGCACGCATGGCACAAGGTCAGAAGCCTTTTGCTGAGCGTTACCTGGCTGAGGTCCGCTAAGCGGTCCAGACGGAGTTAGCGTATGCAAGCCACCTACCTGCTGCCCCTGTGCTCGGCACCTGCCGTCGCTTTTTTTGCCGCGTTCTGGCTGTTGCCGGCGATACAGCTTCTGGCATTGCCCGCTCAGGAAGGCATAGACACCTACTGGGTCGTGTTGACATCGGGACGGTACTTGCAGGCCCTGCTGCAAACGCTGCTCCTGTCCGCTCTGGTGACCCTGGCCACCTTGGTGCTCGGCGCCATCGTTGGCATCGTGATGGCCCGCCACCGCGTGCCTGCCAAACGCCTGCTGCTCGCCTTGATGACGCTTCCCCTCTCTTTTCCCGGCGTCATCGTGGGTTTTTTCATCATCTTGCTGGGTGGTCGCCAGGGGCTGCTGGCCCAGATCACCCAGGATCTGGGGTTGGGGCGGATCACGTTTGCCTATAGCCTGCTGGGTCTGTTTCTGGCTTATCTGTACTTTTCCCTGCCTCGCGCCATTGCCACCTACACCGCCGCGGCCCAATCCATAGACCGCAATCTGGAGGAAGCGGCCCGCTCCTGTGGTGCCACACGCTGGGATATTGCCCGGGACGTCTGGATACCGGAGCTGGCGCCAACGTCGCTGTCCTGCGGCGCCATCGTATTTGCCACTTCCATGGGTGCCTTCGGGACGGCCTTCACCTTGTCCAGCCGCTACGAAGTCTTGCCCATCACGATCTACAACGAATTTACCAACTATGCGAATTTCACCTTGGCTGCCAGCTTGTCCATATCGTTGGGGCTGCTGACATGGTTTACCTTGTGGCTGGCCCGGCGCGTGGTGCGCGACCCCGCGGTGGTGGTGTGAGGACATCATGAGCACAAAAATGCTATCCCATCCTCAGCGGCCCGCTCCCCTGCTCCTGGCGCTTACCGGCCTGACCATCCTGTTCCTGCTGGGCCCCATCCTGGTTTCGGTCATGGCAGGACTGGTCAACAACTACCGCATCGGTCTGAAAAGCGGCCTGACGCTGAAATGGCTCGAACAAGTCTGGGCAAACTACGGCGGTACGGTCTGGCTATCGCTGCAACTGGCCCTGCTCTGTGTCCTGGCGGCCATCGTACTGGGACTGCCTTGCGCCTATGCACTGGCCCGTAGCCGCTCCCGCCTGGCTCGCAGTTTCGAGGAGCTGCTGACCTTGCCCGTGGCCGTGCCCGGCATGGCCTCCGCCCTTGCCCTGCTGCTGGCTTACGGTTCACTGCAAGGCTTTCGCCAGAGCTTCTGGTTCATTCTGGTCGGTCACGTTGTATTTACCCTGCCGTTTATGGTGCGCACCACCACCGCCGCCCTGCAAAAACGCAGCCTGGTTGATCTGGAGGAAGCAGCCCGATCCCTGGGGGCCAGTTTCACTCAAATCTTTTTCGGGATTTTACTTCCCGCCATCTTGCCCGCCGTTGTCGCCGGCAGCCTGATGGTTTTCACCCTGTCGCTGGGGGAGTTCAACCTGACCTGGATGCTCCACACCCCCCTGACACGTACCTTGCCAGTGGGCTTGGCCGACAGCTACGCCTCCATGCGCATCGAAGTGGGTTCGGCCTATACGCTGATTTTTATGCTTGTCATCTTGCCCGTGCTCTGGGCACTGCAAGCCCTGGCGCGCTTGCTGGAGAAACAATATGGAAACTAAACACGTACCCGTGCGCATTGAACAATGCGCCAAAACCTATGCGGATGGCACACGGGGTTTGCACCCCAGCACCCTGGATATCGCCCCGGGTGAAGTCATGGCGCTGCTGGGCCCCTCGGGCTGCGGCAAGACCACCTTGCTGCGGCTGATCGCCGGTCTGGAAATGCCCGATGCCGGTAGCCGCATCCTGTTCGACGGACAGGACGTTACCCATCTGCCGATTGAAAAACGCGAAGTCGGCATGGTGTTTCAACATTACGCCCTGTTTCCGGCCATGACGGTTGAGGCGAACATCGGCTATGGCCCGAAAATCAAGGGCATGGCCCTAGCGGAGCGCCAGCAACGGGTTGGCGAGCTGGTCGATCTGATGCGCCTGAATGGTCTGGAAAAACGCCTGCCTTCTGCCCTGTCCGGTGGACAGCGACAACGGGTTGCGATCGCCCGCGCCATCGCCAATCAACCCCGTGTCCTGCTCCTGGACGAGCCCCTGGCTGCCCTGGATGCCAAGCTGAAAGTCTCGTTGCGCGATGAACTGGCCGAGCTGCTGCGACGCCTGCGCATTACCGCCGTTCACGTCACCCACGATCAACAGGAAGCCTTTGCCATTGCTGACCGGCTGGCCGTCATGCACGAAGGCCGCATTATTCAGATTGGCGACGGAGAAAGCCTGTACCGGCATCCCGCCCATCCGTTTGTCGCCACTTTCCTGGGGCGCGTCAACGTCCTGCAACGTAACGCACAAAGCCTGTTTCATAACGATGTGCGGCTGGCAGACCTGCGCCTGCCCTGCCCCGAGGCTTTACGCGGGTCACAGGAATTACTATTACGCCCAGAGGACATCCGTGTGTGCATGGAGGCACCGGCTGGCTGGGCACGGGCGCGTGTTCAGCAACGCAGTTTTATGGGCGGGCGGGTCCAGTTGACCCTGGAGGTCGCCGGACAAGCTCCCCTGATTGCCGAGGTAGATCGTGACCATGCCGCCGTGCTCGGCAGCACAGTGGGTATTCAGCTCAACCCGGACTCGCTGATACCTGGCTCGGTGCCGATGTCCTGAGGCAGTCACACCTTCCGGTCAGCCCAGGCCTGGTTCCCTTGGGCCCCCACCTGATAACAACACGGAGCGCACAGCGCGACCTGATACCGATGCTCAACACCCTACTGATTCAAATGACCGACCCGCATATACGGGAAGAAGGCCGACTGGCCTACGGACGACTCAATACCGCCCCCTATTTGCAGGCTGCCATCGACCATGCTCTGGCGCTGCCTCAAAGACCGGATGCCATCGTGCTGACAGGCGATCTGACTGACTTTGGGCGAGCCCGGGAATATGCGCAACTGCGCAGATTGCTCGCGCCGCTGGACTCGATTCCCGTCTACCTGCTGCCTGGCAATCATGATGACCGGCAGCAACTACGGGAAAGCTTCCCCGACCATACGTATTTGGGCAAAACCGGGCCGGTTTGCTACGGCGTCGATATCGGAGGGCTCAGACTGCTGGCGCTGGACAGTGCCGTCGCGGGAGCCAGCGCAGGCAGCCTGGATCAGGCGCAACTGGATTGGCTGGCTGCTGAACTGGCAAAGCACGCTACACGTCCCACTGTCATTGCCCTGCACCACCCGCCGTTCAACACCCTGATCGGCCATATGGACAGGATTGGCCTGCTGCAGGGCGCAGCGCAACTGGAAGCGATTGTTCGTCAGCACACGCAGGTCGAACGGGTCATCAGCGGGCATTTGCATCGTAGTATCCAGATCCGTTTTGGTGGAACAATAGCCAGCACGGCCCCTTCAGTCGCGCATCAGGTGTGTCTGGACCTGGCTGATGATGCCGCCTCTGCCTGGACGCTGGAGCCGCCGGGCTATGCCGTCCACGCCCTCGATAGCCACGGGCAGATTGTCACTCACACCGCTACGGTGGGCCAGTTCGACGGCCCCTTCGCCTTCCATGAACCCAGTGGCAAACTCATCGACTGATTCGCTGCGCAGCACTTTCTCTGGGTAGCGCGGCCTTGCTGCCCTCCTCAACCCCGGTTGAGGATAGATAGATGCAACCCATTGGCTCGCCGCGCTCAGCAAAAGCTGAAACGGTTAAACAGGATCGTTACCGGACACACCGGGACTCGCCGCATGCACAAAAATACCCCAATGCCTGATCCAACAGGGATTGGGGTATTTTGTTGGCGCTGCCTCAAACCAGGGCGCTCCGTTCAGAGACACCCCGATCTGCAAGGCAAGTCTTACTTCTTGCTGTCTTTCAACTGAGGCACAGCCGAACCGGCCGCAGGAGCCAACAGGCCAGCTTGTGTGTAGGTGAACAGCTTGTCGCGTGTGTCCACGATGTCCAGATTGCGCATGGTCAACTGACCGATACGGTCGCGTGGCGAGAACATGCTATCCACTTTTTCCATGCTCAGACGCTCGGCCTTGTAGGTCAGGTTAGGCGAGACGGTATCCAAGATGGAGTAGTCATTACCGCGGCGCAGTTCCAGCGTCACTTCGCCCGTCACCGCACGAGCCACCCAGCGCTGAGCGGTTTCACGCAGCATGATGGCTTGTGGGTCGAACCAACGGCCTTGGTACAGCAGACGACCCAAACGCAGACCGTTGATGCGGTACTGTTCAATGGTGTCTTCGTTGTGAATACCCGTTACCAGACGCTCGTAAGCAATGTGCAGCAAAGCCATGCCGGGGGCTTCGTAAATGCCACGGCTCTTGGCTTCGATGATGCGGTTTTCGATCTGGTCGCTCATGCCCAGACCATGACGGCCGCCGATGCGGTTCGCTTCCAGCATCAGTTCCACAGGGTCGGAGAATTCCACACCGTTCAGAGCAACAGGCTGACCTTCCTCAAAGCGCACACGCACTTGTTCAGCAGGCACGGCCACATCGTCACGCCAGAACGCGACACCCATAATGGGTTTGACGATATTGATGCCGGCATTCAGGTACTCCAGATCCTTGGCCTCATGCGTGGCACCCAGCATGTTGGAATCGGTGGAGTAGGCTTTCTCGGCCGACATCTTGTAGTCGAAACCGTTTTCCTGCATGTACTCGGACATCTCGGCACGGCCACCCAGCTCATCAATAAAGGTCTGGTCCAGCCAAGGCTTGTAAATCTTCAGTTCGGGGTTGGTCAACAAACCGTAGCGGTAGAAACGCTCAATGTCGTTGCCCTTGTAGGTGCTGCCATCGCCCCAGATATGAACATCGTCCTCTTTCATGGCGGCCACCAGCAT
>JQGF01000112.1_pt1 | contig 16293 bp, 15 predicted proteins | sample 210201 | NCBI WGS metagenome assembly JQGF01 (sample SAMN02947780, study PRJNA257236) | wastewater metagenome | biome: Domestic wastewater sediments; material: Domestic wastewater soil sediments and water; isolation source: domestic wastewater sediment treated with ammonia and hydroxylamine at...
GGCATTTCCTTGACGCAGGGCGCGCACCAGGTTGCCCAGAAATTCACGACCAGCGGCTTGCCGCTGTAGGCGGACAGCGCACGATCCTCGCCCTGAAGATCTTTGAAGCTTTGCGCCAGAAACGGGTCGGAAGGCAGCAAACTGGCCCATGGGGCAGGATGCAGGGCCAAAAGGCTTGCACACACCAGCGACTGCCGCAGAAAAAGACGCCTACGCATACCGGCTTACACCTGAAAAAATATCATTCAGGGATGATAGCACCGGCCCTCACCAAAGCTCACGCATCAGATCAAACAGTCGTCTAGAATACAGGCCGGAGGATTGTCATGCATATACACATACTAGGAATTTGCGGCACATTCATGGGTGGTCTGGCCCTGATTGCCCGTTCGGCTGGCCATACGGTCACAGGTTGCGACGCCGGGGTTTACCCGCCCATGAGCACCCAACTGGAAGAGCAAGGCATTGCACTGATCGAGGGCTTTGGCGCAGAGCAAACCGAACTGTGTCCTGATCTCTATATAGTGGGTAATGTGGTCACCCGCGGCAATCCCCTGATGGAGGCCATTTTGGATCAGGGCCTGCCTTACACGTCCGGTCCGCAATGGCTGGGCGAGAACATCCTGCACCAGCAGCACGTATTGGCCGTGGCAGGCACACACGGCAAGACTTCCACCAGCTCCATGCTGGCTTGGATTCTGGAGCAGGCCGATCTGTCGCCTAATTTCCTGATCGGTGGCGTGGCCCCTGGTCTGGGCGTCTCGGCGCGCTTCAATCCTGGACAATCCTTGTTTGTGATCGAGGCCGACGAGTACGACACCGCATTTTTCGACAAACGCTCCAAGTTTGTTCACTATCGCCCCCGCACAGCCGTTCTGAACAATCTGGAATACGACCATGCCGATATCTTCCCGGATCTGCATGCCATCCAGACCCAGTTTCACCACCTGGTGCGCACCATTCCTTCCACTGGGTTGATTGTCCGTCCCACCCACACCCCCAGCCTGGATGAAACCCTGGCACGTGGTTGCTGGACGCCGGTCGAGCAGTTCGGCCCTGAAGGAGACTGGGACAGCAAAGCGCTGAGTCCCACTTCCTTTGAAGTAAGTTTCAAGGGCCAGCCCCAGGGCATCGTCCACTGGACCTTGACAGGCGAGCACAATCGTCTGAACGCTCTGGCCGCTATTGCTGCCGCCCACCATGTGGGCGTACAGCCTGAGCGGGCTTGTCAGGCATTGAGCCAATTTGCCGGTATCAAGCGTCGCATGGAAGTACGGGGTGTCGTCAAAGACATTACGGTCTACGACGATTTTGCTCACCACCCCACAGCCATTGCCACCACCCTCGCCGGCCTGCGCAGTCAAACCGGTCAATCAAGCCGGATTCTGGCGGTGCTCGAACCGCGCTCCAACACCATGAAGCTGGGCGCCATGGCGGCCCGCCTGCCAGGCTCGCTGGAAGAGGCAGATCTGGTATTTTGCTACGGCGAGACCCAAGGCAAGCACGCGCTGGGCTGGGATGCGGCCAAGGTCCTGGCCCCTTTAGGGGATCGTGCCACAGCGTGGAATGATTTGGATAAAATGGTTCAGGCTATTGTTCAAGCCAGCCAGCCCGGCGATGCCATTGTTGTGATGAGTAACGGCAGCTTTGGCGGCATTCATCAGCGCCTGCTGGATCAACTGTCACGCTGACCCTCTTATCTATATAGCAGGTGCTCCCATGATTCTCTATCTTCACGGCTTTCGTTCCTCGCCTTCGTCCTATAAAGCGCAGCGCCTGAAACAAGCCTTGCAGGACAGAGACATGCTGCACCTGTGGCGCTGCCCGCAATTGCCCGCCAGCCCGGCCCAGGCCATTGCCATGTGTAAACGCATTGTGGATACCGAACTGCAGGCAGGCATGAGCACGGATCAATTATGTGTGATCGGCTCCTCGCTAGGCGGTTACTATGCCAGTCACCTGGCGCAGCACTATCACAGCCGCGCGGTACTGCTCAACCCGGTGGTCTACGCAGGACGGGATCTGGCCACCCAGGTGGGCGAACATGTCTGTTATCACTCGCCCGACCCTTTTCATTTCCTGCCCGACTATGTCGATGAGCTCAACGACATTCATGTCCCACGCCCAAGCGATCCCCAGCGTTTTTATCTGCTGGCCGCCAAAGGCGATGAAGTTCTTAACTGGCGCGAAATGGCGGATTGGTACAAAGGCAGTCAGGGGCAGATTCTGGAAGGCGGCGATCATGGTCTGACCGACTTCGACCCCTGGATCGACGATATTTTGCGCTTTGCCCTGCAACAACCTTAAATCTATTTACCGGATGGCCAGCACCATCCAGATGGAAAATCATGTACGTCCTTTTTGAAGACAGCGGTAATTTCAAAGCAGAAAAAATATTTTCTGACAGCGATACCACCATGCAGGTGGAATCCGCGTCTGGCAAGCGCAGCAAAATCAAGAAAAACAGCGTTCTGTTTACATTCGATCAGCCAGCCCCTGCAGAGCTGCTGGAAAAAGCCCAGGCCCTGGCCGACTCGCTGGATATCAATTTCTTGTGGGAATGCGCACCGCAGGACGAATTTGAGGCGGCCGAACTGGCCCAGGAGTATTTTGGCCACCCTCCCAGCGCCATCGAAAAAACCGGCACCATTTTTGCTCTGCACAGCGCACCGGCCTACTTCCATCGTCGGGGCAAGGGACTGTATCGCCCCGCTCCCCCGGAAATCCTGCAAGCCGCTTTGGCCGCCATTGAAAAGAAGCGTCTGCAGCAAGAACAGATTCAAACCTGGGCCGAGCAGATGATCAAGGGCGAGTTGCCACCCGAAGTGGCAGCCAAAGCGGGGACCTTCCTGACCCAGCCGGACAAAAACACGCTGGAGTGGAAAGCCTTCGATCAAGCCCAGAAGGAACTGGGTGTCAGCACCGAGAAACTGCTGCTCTCGCTGGGCGCCTGGTCCAACCCCCTGACCTTGCATCAGCATCGCTTTTTAACCGCTCATTTCCCCAAAGGCACTGGCTTTCCGGCAATCTGCCTGCAAAACTGGGGCCAGGACCTGCCCGAAGCGGATGTCATTGCGTACTCCGTGGACGATGCCAATACGATTGAGATTGACGACGCCTTGTCGGTCCAGCATCCCGAGCCGGGCCGACTGCGGGTGGGTATCCACATTGCCGTACCGTCTTTGGCGATGAGCCGTGGCAATGAAATCGACCAGATCGCCCGCAATCGCATGGCAACGGTTTACACGCCAGGCTACAAGATTCCCATGCTGCCGCCTGAGCTGATCGCGCATTTCTCACTGGACCAGGGTCAAACACGCCCTGCCTTGTCCCTGTATGTGGATGCCGACATCAGCACAGGTGAAATCCTGTCCCACCAAACCCGCCTGGAACGCATCACCGTGGCGGGCAACCTGCGCCAGCATGAACTGGACCCGCTGATCAGCGAAGCGGCCCTGGCCGACGAAAACGCCGAGCTGCCTTATGCGCAGTGGCTGCGTCCGCTGTGGAATTTCTCCCGCCAACTGTCGGCCCAGCGCGAGGCAGTACGGGGCAAACCGGAAAACAACAACCGGGTGGAATACAGCTTTGAACTGGAAGGCCCGCACGATGACCCGAATTCCATCATCCGGCTGGTGCCGCGTGTGCGCAATGCTCCGCTCAGCCTGCTGGTGGCCGAATACATGATCCTGGCCAATCAGCTCTGGGGTGGCCTGCTGGCCGAACATAATGTGCCCGGTATCTATCGTTCCCAGCAATTCATGCGCACGCGCATGTCCACCACGCCCGGCCCGCACGAGTCCATTGGTGTACCGCAATACATCTGGTCCACCTCGCCGCTGCGCCGCTATGTGGACCTGATTAATCAAGGACAAATCCTGGCGGCCGCCCAGCATGGCATCTCGGCACGTCTGGCAGCCCCTTTCCAGCCCAAGGATGCAGACCTGTATGCCATTATTGGCGCCTTTGAATCGCAATACACCCAGTGGGCGGATTACCAGTCCTCTCTGGAGCGTTTCTGGTGCCTGCGCTGGTTGCAGCAAAACGACATCAAGCAAGTTCAGGCCAGCTTCATCAAGGAGGATCTGGTGCGCTTGACTAACGCCCCTCTGGTTCTACACGTTCCTGGCCTGCCGGCGCTGGAGCGAGGTCAGGAGGTGACCCTGGATCTGCTGTCGTTTGACGAACTGGCCTTGACCGTAGAGGCCCGTTTGCGCTCGGTCGCGACGGCCGACTGACAGCCATGAGCAAGCTTGAGCGCCTCAACCTGCCCAAAGATTATTTGTGGCTGGCGATCGCTCTTTCCGCCCTCATTCATCTCGTGCTGATTTTCTGGCCTGCCCGGCCACCCGCCCCGGCTGCCGACTCCCGTCTGGACGTGGCTCTGGTCAATTTCAGCACCGACTCCGTGCCTTTGAGTCCCCAGTTGCTGGCGCAGCTCAATCTGGATGGCGGCGGGGATCACCTGCAAGGTCAGGCCAGCAATCCTTTGCCGCTGAGCGACCCCAATCTGCCCAATCGACTGGTCCTTGAAGCCTTGCGGGCCCGTCAGCAAAGTCTGGAAGCCGAGCAGCAACGTCTGCTGGGCGAACTGGAGAGCCGCGATAAGGCTCCGCCCTCGACACCTCGTACGGAGTATATCGGCGCATCACTGGAGCCCGGTCCAGATGATCAGGATCTGGAGCCGCAACGTCACAACAGTCAGTTGGCCATGCTGCGCGAGCAGATTCGGGAGCAGCAGCGCCAGCCGCGTTATCACTATGTCGGGCCCAGTGCCAAGGCCAGTGAACAAGCGCGCTACCTGGACCAGTGGCGAGAGAAGATCGAACAAACCGGCACACGCCACTACCCGCGGCAAGACGGAATACAGCTCTACGGCCAGCTCCAAATGACCGTGTATATACGGCGAGATGGCAGCCTGCTGCGCGCTCAGATTACTCAGCCTTCCGATCAGCCCGCCCTGAATCTGGCGGCCCGACGTATTGTGGAGCTGGCCGCCCCCTTTGCGCCCTTGCCCGAACAACTGGCCCCGAACGCAGATGTGCTTGTGATTACCCGCAGTTGGCACTTCACCCGTGACGGACTCAATATGCAGGGTGGGGATGGGCAGTAAGGCTGTATTGCCCATGGCAAACAGAAGCGAAGCCAGACCCTGGGGTAAAATACGTGGTTTCAGCCTTGGTGCTGACACCTGACAACACGACAAGCATCGCTTAACCATGCCCGACACGACTTCTGTCCAGCGCTACGGCGTTATTGGTCACCCCATCGAGCACAGCCGCTCCCCACAAATCCATGCCCAATTTGCCAGCCAGTTCAATCTGGCCCTGAGCTATGAGAGGATTTTGGCCCCCCTCGATGGTTTCGCCTCCACCGTAGAGCAGTTCTTCAAAACGGGCAGTGGCCTGAACGTGACTTTGCCGTTCAAGGAACAAGCCTACGAACTGGTGGGCCCACGCCTGAGCCGCCGGGCCCGCATGGCAGGGGCCGTCAATACGCTATGGCTGGAGGACGGGCAACTGCATGGATGCAATACCGACGGCGTGGGTTTGTGTTCGGATCTTCTGCGTGTTGGCCACAACCCGGAGGGCAAGCGCATCTTGCTGATCGGTGCGGGCGGCGCCTCACGTGGGGTCGTGTTTCCCTTGCTGGAGGCCGGCTGCGAGCTGCTGCACATCATCAATCGCACCAGTGCCAAAGCCTATGAAATCCGCGAGCAGGTAGTGGCTCTGGACCCGGATGCCTCGCGCCGCCTGAGTGCAGGCGGGCTGGACGACCACTGCGGTGACTGGGATATCGTCATCAATGCCACCTCGGCCAGTCTCAATCAGAATCTGCCCGACCTGCCCGATGCCCGCTACCGCAGCCACTCGCTGGCCTACGATATGTTTTATGCCAGCGAGCCCACCGCCTTTATGCGGGCCGCCCAGCAGGCAGGCGCCACACAGAGCAGAGATGGTCTGGGCATGCTGGTGGGCCAAGCTGCCGCCAGCTTTCAGATCTGGCATGGCTTGCAAGCCGATGTCGAACCCGTGCTGGCCGCCTTGCGCCAGGACCTGGGACAAATCTGACGTGCGTCGCCTCCTGGTCCATCCCTGGAAACTGGCCGGCCTGGCCGTATTAACCCTGGCCGCCGCCGTTCTGCTCTATCAGATTGCCCTGTTTGTGATGGTGCTCTGGTATAGCGTGGTGCCCCCACGGATGACCTCCTTCATGGCGGCAGAGCAAGGTCAGTTGCGCAGCTCCGATGCCGATGCAAAACTGCGCTACCAATGGGTGCCTTACGACAAGATCAGCGCCAACCTGAAGCGCGCGGTCATCGCCTCCGAAGACTCGAACTTCCTGAATCACTCGGGGGTTGAATGGGATGCCATTCGTAAAGCGTGGGAATACAACCGACGCCAATCAGAAAAAGGCTCGACCCGTCGGCGCGGGGGCTCAACCATCTCCCAGCAATTGGCCAAAAATCTGTTTCTGTCAGAGTCGCGCAGTTATTTGCGCAAAGGACAGGAACTGATTCTGACCTATATGATTGAAACCGTCATGAGCAAGGAGCGTATTCTGGAGCTGTATCTGAACGTGGCTCAGTGGGGTGAAGGCGTATTTGGAGCCCAGGCGGCGGCGCGCCACTATTTCAAGACTGATGCCGCCACCCTTAGCGCCATGCAGGCCGCCCGGCTGGCAGGCATGCTCCCCAACCCAGCCTATTATGACAAAAACCGTAACAGCGCCTATTTGCAGTCGCGCACTCGCACCATCAGTCAACGCATGCGTCAAGTCGCTATTCCCTGACTGCAATCCGCATTTTTGTTAAGCTAGCCACGTCTTTCCTGGGCCCTATTTTCATGCGCACCGCTCGCCGCTATCTTGCTTCCGAAATCTATCGCTCCAGCGCCGTGGTGCTGCTTGCACTGCTGGGCCTGTTCACCTTTTTCGCCCTGATCGAAGAACTGGACAAAGTCGGCTCCAAATTCACCCTGGCCAATCTGTTCTACATCCAGGCGCTGGAATTGCCGACTCGTTTGTACGACCTGCTGCCCATTGGCTTGCTCATTGGCGCCACCCTGGCCCTGGCCAGCCTTGCCCAACGCAATGAGCTGGTGATTCTGCGCGCCTCGGGGGTCAGCGGCCTGCATATGATGATGATGCTCTGGACCATTACCTTGCCACTGGTGGCCGGTGCTTTTGTCCTGTCCGAGTATGTCACGCCCATGGCCGAGATCAAATCCAGCGAGCAAGGCATGGCCTTGCTGGGACGGTCGGGTAGCGGACGGCTGGAAAGCGGCTATTGGTTCAAAGAGAACAATCCTCAAGGTGGAGTGCGCATCATCAACATTGCCAACCTGCAAGGCGACGGCAAAGTAAGTGATGTCAGCGTGTTCGACTTCTCGGACGGACAACGCTTAAACGCCATGATGCAGGCACCGAGCGGGCAATTTCACAAAAACCAGCTGGACTTGCAAGACGTCACCGAAACGCATGTCAGCGAGCAGTCACACACCGTCCTGAGCCAGGACAAAGCCCCTGAGCAAGCGCTGGTGAAAATTGAAAAGCGCCCCACCCTGACGCTGACCACTACGCTAACCCCGGACCGACTGATCGCGCGCGTCGTCACGCCCGAACGCATGTCCATTATGGATTTGAAGGACTATATTGGTTATCTGGACGCCAACAAACTGCAAACCAAACGTCAGGTTGTAGCGCTGTGGCGCAAAGTTGCCTATCCGTTCACCTTGCTGGTCATGATTACCATTGCCGCACCCATCGGCTTTATGCAGACACGCCATGGCGGTGTGGGCACCAAGGTCTTTACCGGCATTTTACTGGGCGTGGGCTTTTTCATGATCAACCAGCTTGCCTTGAACGTGGCCATGCTCAGCAATCTGGCACCCTGGGTCACCGCTCTGGTACCGAATCTGATCGCCATGGCGCTGGCCTTGAGCGCTCTTATCCTGATGGAAAACCGGCACAACCGGCGACGTCGCAAACCCAGTGCAACACATTAAACCATGTCTTTAGCTACTTCCCCTGCCATCTGGGCAATTGGTGATGTTCAGGGCTGCTGCCGCCCCCTGGACAGCTTGCTCGGCCATCCGGATGTGGCCGCTGACAGCCAGGCCACTTTCTGGTTTGCTGGCGATCTGGTCAACCGTGGCCCCGACTCTCTGGGTGCTCTGCGCCTGATTCGCTCCCTGGGGGAGCGCGCTGTTTGCGTGCTGGGTAACCATGACATTCACTGCCTGGCGGTTGCCGCCGGGGTACGTAAATCCAGCAAGCAAGATACGCTGCAGGACTTGCTGGCTGCGCCCGACGCCCAGGAGCTACTGGACTGGTTGCGCCATCAGCCCCTGGCCCATTACGAACACGGGCATTTGATGGTTCATGCAGGGGTTCATCCAGCCTGGAGTCCCGAGCAGACACTGGAATATGCACAGGAGCTGGAAACATTGTTGCGTGCCGATGACTGGCAGCACACGATCATCGAACTGTTTGGCAACAAACCGGATCGCTGGGAAGCAGGGCTCAAAGGCTACGACCGGCTACGCGCCATTGTCAGCACCCTGACCCGCATGCGCATGTGCGACGCAGCCGGACACATGGATTTCAAGCACAAAGGCGCCCCCGATGCCGAATCAGGCTTGCTGCCCTGGTATGAGTTACCGCAACGTGCCTGCGCTCAGGTGCCCATCATTTTTGGTCATTGGTCTACGCTGGGCTTGTTGAACACCCCTACGCTCATCAGCCTGGATACCGGTTGCGTCTGGGGCCGACAACTCAGTGCAGTCCGCCTGCAAGACCGGCACCTGGTTCAGATTCACTGCCCGGAAAGCAAAAAACCCGGTTAACGCGCTGGGCCGGTGTCAGCAGCCGACTCGTGACAAACCACTGCGCGTATCCGCTCGCGGGCCTGATGGGCCGTTTGTGAGCGCCCCCATTGCGTGCAGGAGAGCGCGGGCATCACATCCAGAAAGTGGCAGTGCACAGACACATGGCGAGCACTGAGCAGGACCCAGATGTTGCCTACCAGGGACTGCTCGCCCACAAAGGCAAAACGCTCACTGCGCCGTCCCTGATGCTCAAACACCAGCGCCACAGGCTGAATATCCACATTCAGGCTGATCGCTGTCTCAAACAAGCTGGCATGAAACGGTCGCACCTCCCACCCCGTGGAGGTGGTGCCTTCGGGAAACAGACCTACCGCGTCGCCCCGTTCGAAACAAACCGCCATTTGCTGGCTAACAATCTGAATGGCCCGACGTTGGCCACGTTCAATGAACACCGTTCCCGCGCCAGCAACCAGCCAACCGATCACGGGCCAGCGACGGATATCACTTTTTGCAATGAAGGAAGTGCAGCGCACGCTGTTGAGCACAAAAATGTCCAACCATGAAATATGGTTGGACACATAAAGCACGGAGCGATCCTGAACCGCCTGACCATGCAGGATGACGCGCACACCGCAAATAGTCATCAACAGGCGGGACATGCGTAGCACCATCAGACGGCGTCCGCCGGAGCGCAAGACGGGAAAAAGCAGGCCAACACTGAACAGGCCGACCACAATCCACACGATCAGAGCGACAGCACGCCAACTAAAACGAAATAAACTAATCAAAAGGCTGCAACCTTGTAGAGAGCTCAAGCCGCAGGCAGGCTATCCAGATATCGCTGCAGGATCACGCACGCTGCCATGGCATCATCATCGTCATTATTGCCCAGCAATTCTTGAGCCTCCATGCTGGAGCCCCGCTCATCGACCAGGTCTACCGCAACGCCATAACGACCGTGCAACTGGTTGGCAAAACGTCGACACCGCAGCGAAGCATACTGTTCGCCACCGTCCAGGGTCAAAGGCAAGCCGACCACAACCCGATCGGGCTGCCATTCCTTGAGTAAAGCCTCAATAGCCGCAAAGCGCTGCTCCCGTGTAACGGGCCGCAAAATCGTATAAGGCCGGGCCTGACGCGTCAAGGTATTGCCCAATGCAACGCCAATTTTCTTCAGGCCATAGTCAAAAGCCAGCAAGGTCTGTGCCGAGCTGGCCGTTGATGGTGTGTCGTGTTCAGGCATGGCCTGCCGCACCTGTCAGAGTAAAAGGACTGATTCCCAACAGGGCCAGGGCGCGATCATACCGCTCCCCAACAGGCGTGGAAAACAAGATTTCATGAGTCGCCTTGATGCTCAGCCAGGCATTATCGGCCATCTCGCTTTCCAGCTGACCGGCGCCCCATCCGGCATAACCCAGGGTCACCAGCATGTGGACCGGTCCCTTTCCCTGTGCCACATCCTGCAAGACATCGCGGGATGTGGTCAGGGTCAGATCGCCCACCCCCAGGCTGGAGGTATAGGTTTTATCCGAGTCATGCAGCACAAAGCCGCGATCCGTCTGTACCGGCCCACCGAAGTACACCGAGGTTCCGGCCAGATCGGCGCGTTTATCCACATCAACCTCGATGCGCGACAACAGCTCAACCAGACTCAGATCTGTTGGTCGATTGATGACCAGGCCCAAAGCACCTTGTTCATTATGTTCACAGACATAAATCACCGTGTCGGCCAAGCTGCCCGATACCACACCGGGCATGGCAAGTAACAGGTGGTGCGTAAGATTAGCGCTTTCTTGGATTAGCGGGGACTGGCTAGTGGCACTCATACACACCTCCCGTCAAAACAAACCACCTTAGAACCTGAAATGATCACACCTGGATCATTTCGAAGTCTTCCTTACGAGCGCCGCATTCGGGACAGACCCAGTTTGGAGGGACATCTTCCCAACGTGTGCCCGGTGCAATGCCTTCTTCAGGCAAACCCGTTTCTTCATCATAAATCCAGCCGCAAATCAGGCACATCCACGTACGCATAGTATTCCTACTGTATTTGTAAACATAGTCCGATCCGCGTGCAAATCGGGGCAATCCATTAAAATGGGGTTCATATTACTAAATTACTCAACCCGTGACATCCAGAGCCTTGTCGGCCCTGCCGGTGTATCCAAGATAAGATGGCTGCTGAAATCAAAAATTCAAGTCCTGCCCTGGCGCTCGTGCTGGCCCCTTATGATCCCAGTGGCGGCGCCCATCTGCCGGCAGATGCTCTCACTGGTGCCCGTCTGGGCTGCCATATCGTCAGTGTGCCCACCGCCTTGCTGGTACGCGACAGCGCGCAGCAGGAAAACATCCAGACGCTGGCCGAGGACATCGCCGATGACCAGGCACGTTGCCTGCTGGAAGACATGAACATTCAGGCCATCAAGTGCGGCCCCGTTTACAGTCCTGAAATCGCCAGCATGGTTGCCGAGCTGTGTTCCGACTACCCGGAGCTGCCTTTGGTCCTGCACCTGAGCGCCATGCCCACTGGCCTGGACGAGCTGGACGCGGACGACGCCCTGGACGCCAGTTTACGCCTGCTTTTACCACTGAGCTCCTTATTGTTGATCGACCACCCCAGCCTGGAGCGCTGGCAGGCCGACGAGCTGTTGGGCGACACGCCCGACGCCGTGGAAACCTTGCTGAACAATGGGGCCAATGCCGTGCTGGTGACGGGCGTACCGGGCACAGCCGGGCAATGGCACACCCGTTTCCAGGGTCATCATGGCCGTCTGGATTACAGCATGCCGCTCGATGGTGGCGTGCGTCAGCAGGATATCGACAGTTTGCTGGCTACAGCCTGCCTGAGCTTTCTGGCCCAGGGTCATGAGCTGGATAACGCGGTAGAATCAGCCTTGTTGCACCTGCAGGAACGTGCCGGTGACACTTTTCAGCCCGGTATGGGCCACCGCCTGTTCAACCCTGTTGCTCCCCAAAATGACTGACGCCACCTCCCTGCGCTTTCCTGCCGGTCTTTACGGCATTACTCCCGAATGGGACGACACAGCCCGCCTGCTGAACGCAGTGCGCGCCGCTCACGAGGGTGGTTTGCAGGTCTTGCAGTTTCGCCGCAAAAACGGCCCGGAACCCATCCGCCAGCAACAACTCAAAGAGTTGGTCAAGCTGTGCCTGTCTTTGGATCTGCCGCTCTTGGTCAACGATCACTGGAGTTGGGCGCAAGAGTTTGATGTGCAAGGCGCGCACCTGGGCAAAAGCGATGGCGACCTGAGGCAGGCACGCCAGGCTCTGGGACCGCAAGCCCTGCTGGGACGCTCGTGCTACAACAGTCTGGACCTGGCGCGCCAGGCTCTGGCTGACGATGCAGACTACATTGCCTTTGGTGCCATGTATCCGTCCAGCGTCAAACCCGAAGCGCCCCCGGCAGAACTGGATACCTTGCGACAAGCACGACAGCTTTGCCAAGAACAAGAACACGAGGGACGGCGTGCCGCCATTGTGGCCATCGGCGGCATCACACCCGAGAAAATGCCCGAACTGCTGCAAGCAGGCGTCGATAGCGTTGCCGTTATCAGCAGCCTGTTTGAGACCAGCGATATACGCGCCACGGCGCAACGCTTTACCGACTACTTTCACGCCCAGGCCCCCTCGCGCTTTATGCGCTGATCTTTTGCCTGGCCCCGACCTTTTACCTCTGGATTTTTGCCTCATGTCCCGTAATTCCGAACTTTTTGAACGTGCCTGCAAAGTCATCCCCGGCGGCGTCAACTCGCCCGTCCGCGCCTTCGGTTCTGTGGGTGGCACACCTTGTTTTATCGAACGCGCCCAAGGCCCTTACATCTGGGATGCAGACGGCCAGCGATACACGGACTACGTGGGTTCCTGGGGCCCGGCCATTCTGGGCCACTCCGATCCGGACGTGATCAAAGCGGTACAGGACGCTGCCGTACACGGCCTGTCCTATGGGGCGCCCACCGAAGGCGAAGTGGTTCTGGCCGAAACGCTGACCAAGATGCTGCCATCCATCGAGCAGGTTCGTCTGGTCAGCTCGGGCACCGAGGCCACCATGAGCGCCATTCGTCTGGCCCGTGGCTTTACCGGCCGCAACACCATCATCAAATTCGAAGGCTGCTACCATGGCCACGCCGACAGCCTGCTGGTCAAAGCCGGCTCCGGCTTGCTGACCTTTGGCAACCCCACCTCCGCCGGCGTGCCGGCCGAGTTTGTCGGTCACACCCTGGTTCTGGACTACAACGATCTGGACGCCGTGCGCGATGCCTTCAAACAGAAAGGCAGCGAAATCGCCTGCGTTATCGTTGAGCCCTTTGCCGGCAATATGAACCTGGTCCGCCCAGCCCCCGGTTTCCTGGAAGGCTTGCGCGAGCTATGTACCGAGTATGGCGCCGTGCTGATTTTTGACGAGGTCATGACAGGCTTTCGCGTGGGCCCGCAAGGCGTACAAGGCCTGACCGGCATTCGTCCTGACCTGACCACACTGGCTAAAGTGATTGGTGGTGGCATGCCCGTAGGCGCTTTTGGTGGTCGCCGCGACATCATGCAATGCGTGGCTCCCGTCGGTGGCGTTTACCAGGCAGGCACCCTATCCGGTAACCCTGTTGCTGTCGCTGCGGGGCTGGCAACCTTGAAGAAACTGGCTCAACCCGGTTTCTATGACACCCTCACAGCCAACACAGCCAACCTGATCCAGGGCCTGAAGACCGCAGCACAAGAAGCAGGCGTTCCTTTTACGGCAGACCATCAGGGCGGCCTGTTCGGCATCTACTTCAGCGAAAACGTTCCTACGTCCCTGGCCGAGGTCTCGGCTGGCGACATCGAACGCTTCAAGCAGTTCTTCCACGCCATGCTGGACAAGGGGGTGTACTTTGCCCCCTCAGCCTTTGAAGCCGGTTTTGTGTCGGTGCAGCATACCGCCGATATTACCGACGCGACGGTGCAAGCCGCCCGTGAGGTCTTTGCCTCCTTCAAGAACTAGTACGCCGGATGCAAAAAAGCGGGCCTGAGCCCGCTTTTTTTTTCCTGAAAGAATCAATGCTGTGCCATTTGGCGCAGCACAAATCGCTGCAACTTCCCTGTCTCGGTCCGAGGCAAAGAAGTCACAAACTCAATCGCGCGTGGGTACTTGTAAGGCGCGGCATTCTCTTTCACAAAATCCTGCAGCTTCTTTTTCAAGTCATCGCTGGGCGTAAAGCCAGGCTTGAGCACGATGAAAGCCTGCACGATCTGGCCCCGTTCTTCATCCGCGGCGCCTACCACTCCACACTCTGCCACCGCCTCATGTTTGAGCAAGGTGCCCTCCACCTCCGGGCCGGCAATGTTGTAGCCCGAAGAAACAATCATGTCGTCGTTACGGGCCTGATAGTAAAGGTAGCCGTCCTCATCCATCTTGAAGGTATCACCCGGGAAGTTCCAGCCGCCCTGGACAAACTGCTTCTGACGCTCGTCGTTCAAGTACTTGCAACCGGTGGGGCCTTTGACCGCCAGACGTCCCACCGTGCCCACCGGCACCGGATTCAGATCATCATCCAGAATCGTGGCGACATACCCAGGCACCACCTGACCAATGGCACCGGGGCGCACTTTCTCGGGCGGGCTGGATACGTACACGTGAATCATCTCCGTGCCGCCTATGCCATCGGTCATCTCAATGCCGCTGGCCTGCTTCCAGAGCTGGCGGGTTGCATCGGGCAACGCTTCTCCTGCCGATACGGTGGCCCGCAAACTGGCCAGAGAATAACGATCCACCAAACCGGCCATCTGACGATAAAAAGTAGGCGCCGTAAAGCTCATGGTCACCTTAAAGCGGTCAATCATGCCCAGCAGGTCCGAAGGTGTCAGTCGCTCCAGCAAGACGGTAGAGGCCCCCACCCGCAGTGGAAAGCAAAGCAGACCACCCAGACCAAAGGTAAAAGCCAAAGGCGGAGTACCACACACCACGTCATCCGGTGTCAAACGCAATACATGACGGGAAAAGGTATCGCACATCGCCAGCACATCACGATGAAAATGCATGCAGCCCTTGGGCTGACCGGTCGTGCCGCTGGTGAACGCAATCAGGCACACATCATCGGCCGCCGTATCGCACGCCGTGAAATCCTCAGGTTTGTCAGCCAACAAGGCCTCCAGACCCTGGGCGCTCTCATCGTTAAAGCACAGCAGTTGCTTCAGGACAGGGGTGTAGGAATCATGAGCGGCATCCATGCAATGCTCCAACTCCTGACGCAGACGCTCATCGCACAGAGCGGCATGAATCTGGGCCTTGTCCAAAATGGTCTTGAGCTCCACCGCACGCAGCAAAGGCATGGTGGGGACGGTAACCAGACCCGCCTTGATACTGGCCAGCCAGCAGGCCGCCATCATGGGGTTGTTGGGGCCGCGCAGCAATACCCGGTTGCCGGGCACCAGCTTCATGTCCTCAAGCAGAACATGCGCAATACGATTGGTCAGCACGTCCAGCTCTTTGTAGGTCAGACTGCGATTTTCCTCGCCCTGAGCCCACTGTATGGCCACGCGGTCACCATGCCCTGCTGCGACCTGCTCACCCAACAGCGCCACGGCGCAATTGAAACGAGCGGGGTAGTCCACATCCGGATTTCCCTCCAGCAACATGTCTGGCCACCACTCCATGGGGGGCAGATTGTCGCGTGCAAAGGTATCAAGGTGCGCTGAACGTTCCATCCTTATCTCCTGCGTAGATTACGCCCCACTCAGGCGTAGACCCTGCTGCATCAAAGGCATCGGCCAAAATTGGCAAGGTCTATATTGTTTAGTTCTAAAGGATATTAGCAAAAAAAACCTCTCGACATCAGCCATACCGACTACGGGTTATCCGCAGTAGCGCATCCTCACCCACTATTTAAACCCGTATCCTGACATCGCTCGAGCTCGCTTCGGGCGGCAACCCACGCATAGGAAAATAAATAATAAATTTCGGCTGGCCAAAAACCAATCCATGTACGCCGCACTTTTTTTCAATTAAGAAAAATTTACGGTAGACATTATTTTTGAAACAAAAAAAGTATCAAAAAAAACGGAAAACGGATTATTTTCGTCGGCTACCGTGATGCAAATGTCTTATACTTCAACTAAATAATCACTTGAATTTAGCCAGCTTATAGCCTTGGAGCCGCGTCAAAGCGTCTGCGTAACCGTATTCAAGGCGGTGATCATGAAAGTAAATAACAGACAGAAATTTGCATTTCATTACTCAATGCTTTGTCAACTGGACCTGCGCTTTCAATCAAGTTGATTAATTTAAGCTAAAAACGAATTTACTTTGATCTGTCGCAATGTCAAACTTCGAACCAGCCCCTAAGATACCTTCCAAGCTAACCCAGCTTGCTCATGGCTGCGGTCTGCGTCCTTCAAAGCTAAACATTTTGGACATGCACCATTAAGGCAAGCTATCTATGATCATGAACGATATCCCCGCTTCCGCCGTCGCCGATGC
>JQGF01003733.1_pt1 | contig 16165 bp, 15 predicted proteins | sample 210201 | NCBI WGS metagenome assembly JQGF01 (sample SAMN02947780, study PRJNA257236) | wastewater metagenome | biome: Domestic wastewater sediments; material: Domestic wastewater soil sediments and water; isolation source: domestic wastewater sediment treated with ammonia and hydroxylamine at...
CTGATCAAGGAAGTGCGCGCCCGTGATGGCTTTATCATCATGGACGAGATTTATCTGGGTCTGTTTTACGAACAGGCGCCCCTCAGCGCCTTGACCTTGGATCAGGACATTATTGTTATTAACAGCTTTTCCAAGTACTTCCACATGACGGGCTGGCGTCTGGGCTGGCTGATCCTGCCCTCCTGGATGACCGAAGCCTGCGAGCGCATGGCCGCCAGCCTGGCAATCTGCGCCCCCTCACTGGCCCAGCATGCCGCCCTGGCCTGCTTTGAGCCGGAAACCATGGCGATCTACGAAGAACGCCGTCTGGCTTTCAAGCAACGGCGGGACTACCTGCTGCCCGAGCTGGAGCGTCTGGGTCTGCGCGTGCCTGTCCGCCCGGATGGCGCTTTCTATATCTATACGGATATCCGTGAATACAGCCAGGACAGCGATGCGTTCTCGCAGCAATTGCTGCACGAGGCCGGTGTGGCAGCGGTACCGGGCCGAGACTTTGGCACCGCTCACGCGCCCTATACCTTGCGCCTGTCCTATGCCACCGGCATGGACCGTCTGCAAGAGGCAATCAGTCGTCTGGGCCAGTTCCTGGGCCGCTAAGCCCCGCTCTGGGCCCGGCCCTCAGACGCCCAGACACTCGTTACCTCCCATCCGGACCGCCTAGCGTGTCCGGACCGGGATACCGGAGGCCAGGGCAATACGGCGACGCTCTGCCAGCACTTTGGCCCCGTAACCACCATCGCTGGGGCCGGTGGCCCCCACATAACAGGCTAGTCCCCCTTCAATGGAACCACGGCGACGGATACAGTCGGACAAAATCTGACCGCCCACCCGGATATTGGCCTCAGGGCTCAATACCGCCAGCGTGCCCTCCATATAGATATCAAACTTCTCTTTATGGACTTTAGTCATGACCTGCATTAGCCCTTGGGCCCCCACATGACTTTCTGCATAGGGGTTGTAACGTGACTCAATGGCGATGACGGCCAGAATCAGTTGCGGGTCCAGGTTCTTTTCCTTGCCCACAATAAAAGCCGTGTGGATCAGGGCCCCGGATACCGAGTAGGCGATCTTGTACTTGCGCGCCAGGTAGCTGCGCAAGGCCTGCTGCTGGGCGGCTGTCACGCCTGCGATGGGCTGCCCCGTCACCGAGGCACGCAGATTTTTCATAAAGCCCTGATAGGCAGAAACCGCCTGCTGCTGTTCCGTCTGGGTCAAATCCTGGCCATCTTCAGACAGGGCCGGCTGACTCGTGTCTGCCGGCCAGACCGCCAGACTGTACGCATCGTATTTCACCGCCTCGGGGCGCAGGGTTTGCACGAGACCGGTATAAAGCTGGTTAAACTGAGCACGCATGGAAGGTACAACCACACAGGCTGCAATCGTCACCAGTACGGCTATGCCCAGATACATGGCACACACATGTACAAACTCGCCGATGCGATACGTCAGGGTACGGGCTGAGCGACTAAGTACATAGTCCATATCTTGGAAGCCCATGGGTTCATCCTTAGTATTGCTAACTGCCCGATGTTAACCTTAGAACCTGTTCAAGGTCTTAACCAAAATATCTGCAAGCGGAGCCCCGTTCTTCTGTGAAATACCGTGACTTGAGAGACTTTATTGCCCAACTGGAAGCCAGGGGCGATCTGAAGCGGATTACGCAGCCCGTTTCCACCTCGCTGGAAATGACTGAAATCAGTGACCGGGTACTGCGTGCCGGTGGACCGGCACTCTTGTTTGAGAATGCCCAGCATCAAGGCGTCAAGGCCGCCATGCCGGTCCTGGCCAATTTGTTCGGTACGCCGCAACGCGTTGCCTGGGGGATGGGCGCGCAAGAGGTGTCGGCGTTACGCGACACAGGCGAACTACTGGCCAATCTGAAAGAGCCGCAAGCCCCCACCGGCATGCGCGATGCACTGTCCAAAGTGTCCATGCTCAAATCCGCCTTGTGGGACATGAGCCCCAAGCACGTACGCTCTCCTGCCTGCCAGGAAGTCGTACTGGAAGGCAAGGATGTGGACCTGAACCAAATTCCCTTGCAACTGTGCTGGCCTGGTGACGTCGCTCCCTTGTTGACCTGGGGTCTGGTCATTACCAAAGGCCCACATGCCAAGCGCCAGAATCTGGGCATTTACCGCCAGCAACTGATTGGTCGCAACAAGCTGATCATGCGCTGGCTGTCCCATCGCGGCGGAGCACTGGACTTTCGCGACCACGCCCTGACAAATCCCGGCAAACCCTTCCCGATTGCGGTTGCTCTGGGGACAGACCCAGCCACCATTCTGGGGGCGGTCACACCTGTCCCGGACAGCCTGTCCGAATATCAGTTTGCCGGGCTGTTGCGCGGCTCACGCACCGAAGTTGCCAAGGCACTGGGCAGCGACTTGTCCGTGCCTGCCTGGGCCGAAATTGTGCTGGAAGGCCATATCCTGCCCAGCAATCACCCGGAGGCCCTGACACCCGACGTGCCTGAAGGCATGAAACCGCCTACCGACAGCCACTACGAAATGGCACTGGAAGGCCCTTATGGCGACCACACTGGTTACTACAATGAGCAGGACTGGTTCCCGGTCTTTACGGTCGAGCGCATTACCATGCGTCGCAACCCGATCTATCACAGCACCTATACCGGCAAACCACCTGATGAGCCTGCTGTTCTGGGTGTCGCGCTGAACGAAGTCTTTGTACCGTTGCTGCGCAAGCAACTGCCCGAAATCGTGGACTTCTACCTGCCACCCGAAGGCTGCAGCTACCGCCTGGCTGTGGTGTCCATACGCAAGCAGTACGCGGGCCACGCCAAACGCGTGATGTTCGGGGTCTGGAGCATTCTGCGCCAGTTCATGTACACCAAGTTCATCGTGGTCGTGGACGAGGACGTCAACACCCGCGACTGGAAGGAAGTGATCTGGGCCATGACCACCCGCATGGACCCGGTGCGCGATACTGTGCTGGTCGAGAACACCCCTATCGACTACCTGGACTTTGCTTCGCCCGTCTCGGGACTGGGTGGCAAGATGGGCATGGATGCCACCAACAAGTGGCCGGGAGAAACCCAGCGCGAATGGGGCACACCGATCAAAATGGATGAGTCCACCAAAAAGAAAGTGGATGATATGTGGGGCTCGCTAGGGCTGTAAGGCAGAGCGCGCGTTTAGCCCGTACGCATCAAACGCAACAAAGACCATCACCGCAACGGTGCATGGTCTTTGTTTTATTGGGTGCATTAAGCCGGCACACCAAGCAGGCCGGCCGCCTGGCCTTCCCAATGCGCCGGTCAGGCCTAAGCCAGCGGCTCCACCAGCTCAATCAGGTAGTCGTCGGGATCAAATACGAAAGCAATCGTACGTTTGCCATGACTCATCTGCTTGGGTGGGGTTTTGATTCTGACCCCCTGCTCCTGCAGATAATCCACTGCCTGATGCACGTCCCTGACCATCAGGGCCAGATGACCGAACGCCCCGCCTTTTTCATAAGGTTCGTCTTGATCCCAGTTCCAGGTCAGTTCCAGGCTGGACTGCGTGCTCGGGTCAAAGCTGAGAAAGACATTGGTGAAACGGCCGGATTCATAATCCGTGTGACGCACTACCTGCATGCCCAGAACATCGCGATAAAAAGCCAGCGATCGGTCCAGGTCCAGCACACGTAGCATGACGTGATCCAGGCCAAACTGTATTGTGGAAGTACTCATAGCAGGGGACGGGTTTAAAAACTGCACTGTAGCAAAACAGCCCGCCCTGCATCATGACCGCTCATCAAGGGTCCATGAGAAATACTCAAGCCTCAGGCTCGCGCCGTCATCAGCTCCGAGGTAATGGTCTGGATGAATAAAGGCACGCAAGGATTGGCATTGCTTTCCTGCCACATGATGTTGATAAAGGATTGCGGATGCTGCCCGGACAAATCCAGATCAATCGCCACCAGATCACGGTGTACATATTTGCGCAAGGATTGCGACAAAATGGCGATGCCAATATTGGCCGCCACCATGCTCATGATGCCGGTAATAGTGCTGGCTTCCTGCACAGAGTTGGGGTGAAAACCGGCATGTCGGCACAATGAATAAAAGTAGCGGCGCCAGACCTGCCAGTGTGTCTTGCTGCCCACCACAAACCGCTCATGGGCCAGCTCGACCAAGGGGATGGACTTTTCCCGGGCCAAGGGATGATCGCTTTGCAACAGCACAATCGGGTCATCATGACACACAGGCTTCCACTGCACGCCCAGCTCTTCGGGATCATCCGAGAAGGCAAAGCCAAAACCCAGGTCCAGACTGCCTTGCTGCAAGCCCTGAATTTGCTGCTGCGTGGGCATATATAACAAATCGGTTGTGATGTTTGAATATTGCTGCTTGAAATGTTCCAGCGTTCTGGGCAGCACGTCCTGCACCGCATAGTCATTGTAGGCAATGATCAGATGCCCAATATCGCCAAACTTGGCTTTCTGAGCCAACTCGATGCCGCGCTCCAGATGCACGAACACCTGTTCAATTTCCTGCAGCAGCAAAAAACCAGCCGCCGTGAGCCGGACCTGGCGGGTGCTGCGCTCAAACAGATCCACCTGCAAATCATCTTCCAGCTTTTTGATGATGCGCGTCAGCCCCGGCTGCGTGATATGCAGCAGCTCGGCCGCCTTTTTGAAATGCAACTGTTCGGCCACCGTTTTAAAGGCCCGCAGATGATGCAAATCCAGGCGTGCGGGAATCATGATTTTGCTCATATTTTAGATTGATAACATCGCGGTCAATAATAGTGCGTGAATAGTGAATGGACAAGCGATTGGCAGAGGATTAGCTTATCTAGCACGCACTGGATGGCGCTTTGCAAGCATGCCAGGACCGGATGCCCAGCCCTACAAAAAGGAGGAACTCATCCTGTTGCAGCCGGTGCTCTGATCGAGCATCCAACCAATACCAATACGAATAAAAGACAGCCACACACGCCAGTAAATAATAAAAAACCAGCTACCCCCACAGGGTTTGATTTCAAAAAACAGATAGTCCCAATACTTGAGGAGACATAAGTATGCAAAGGGCAAACACGGTGGCCGAATCGGAACATACCGAGACCGGTCACATTAAAAAAGTAATGATGGGTTCAGCGGCCGGCACGATCGTTGAATGGTTTGACTTTGCCTTGTTCGGCTATATGGCCGTTTACATTGCACAGAACTTCTTCCCTTCGGAAGACAAGATGGCCGGCTTGCTGGCCACCTTTGCGGTATTCCTGGTGTCCTTTATTGTGCGGCCTCTAGGCGGCATCTATTTCGGCAGACTGGGCGACCGGATTGGCCGCAAGAAAATCCTGGCCCTGACCGTCTTGCTGATGTCCGGCTCGACCGCGGCCATTGGCATGATTCCAACTTATGACAGTATTGGTATCTGGGCACCGGTTTTGCTGATTATCATCCGCTGTATCCAGGGGCTGTCGGCCGGTGGCGAATACACAGGCGCCACCATCTACACGGTTGAGCACAGCCCCATGAACAAGCGTAATTCCTACGCCTGGGCCATGTCTGGCGCCACGTACTTTGCATTTGCGCTGGCTGCCGGTATCAGTGCCGGTCTGGCTGCGATTGTGGGTACCGACGCCATGGGTGACTGGGGCTGGAGGATCATCTTCCTGCTGGCCATCCCCATGGGTATTGTGGCCTTCTTCATCCGCGATCATCTGGCCGAATCGCCCGAGTTTCAACAGATGCGTGCAGAGAAGAAAGGGCAGCTCAGCTACAGCGCCTCCCAGGTATTCAAGGCAGAGGGTTCCAATATTGTGAAGCTGGGCGGCTTCATTGTGCTGTACGCCCTGTCTTTCTATATCTTCTCCACCTACATGAACACCTTTTTGCGCACGGTCATTGGCTTGTCCTCGGTCCAGTCCCTGACCGCGAACATGGTGGCCCTGCTGTTTGTCACCGCCCTGACCCCCATTGCCGGCGTGATCTCGGACCGGGTGGGCCGCCGTCGCATGATGCAGTTTGCCGCTGTCTGGCATGCACTGTTCACCATACCGGCCTACATGATCGTCAGCAAAGGAGCGTCCCTGGAAGCGGCCATTTTCGGCATGCTGATCATTGGTATCGGGCAGGTGGCCGCCAGTGTCGTGGCCGTGACCTTGCTCTCGGAGATGTTCCCCACCGACATGCGCTATACCGCCTCCAGCATGTGCTACAACATCACCTTCGCCATTTTTGGCGGTACGGCGCCCTACCTGGCCATCTGGCTGACCACCCAGACTGGCAGCTACCTGGCTCCGGCTTTTTACGTCACGATCGTCGCGGTATTGTGCTTTTTCTGGGTTACGGTTCTGATGCCCGAAACGGCCAACAAGCCGCTACGTCGCTATCACACCGAACCGGCCCATGATGCCAAACCGGCTATCAACATGGGCAAGGCAAGCGCCAGCTAGGCTTTCCCTCTTTTGCCAGCTTTCCGCTATCAACAGCCCTGCTTTGCAGGGCTGTTTTTTTTACGAAACAATTTGATTTACATTAAAAGCCAGTCTTCTCAAGGTGATTCTATCTATACCTAAAGCCATATTCCCATGCCAGCTTCTATAGAATAGCCTGTTGAAGCGCGCATCAAATATAGACTGAGTCCTTGCCCTAAGCAGACTGAAAAGCGCGTTTGCACTGCCAAGGAATTTGCACCATGACCACTGTCAGCCTGACCAACGTAACTGTAAGCAGCGACCCCGCCTCGCACGTCCAAGGGTGGCTGACGGTGCAGTTCAGCAACGGCTACAGCATTCAGGCCTACTGTCCGGACAGCCAGGACAACTGGGCGCAAGGAGCCCGGACACTGTGCGAACTGGGGAACAGCAATGGTTTGGCCCCCACCCCGGTCGACACGCTTCTGTTGCAGGCAGGCCCGAATGGCAACTATCTGGTCCTGCAGGCGGACTTGCCCAGGCCTTCCATTCCCATGACCTACGCGCGACCCGCTAACGAACACATCTATATGGAACTGGCCGATAAGGAACAAAGTGTGTTCAGCGCCGACTTTCTGGCCATTGCGGCGATTATCGGCGGAGCACTCTACGGTTTGAAGTGCTTATTGGAAAAATACTTACTGCCTAAACTGTAAAAGCGCAGCGTCAAAAAAAACGCTCTGTAAAAACAGAGCGTTCAAAAGAAAAAAGAAAACAGGAAATTACACGGCCAGAACCGAATCCGTACTTAGAAAATGTTGCTGAAACTGCAGCGCCTGCAGCAGCAAATCATCATCCTGATGCGGCTTGCCGATCAACTGCAAGCCCATCGGCATTTTCTGGGCATAACCCAAAGGCAGGGAGACCACGGGCAAGCCCAACAGTTGCCAGGCCCGGCTCATGAATGGCGCCCCGGTGCCCTCGGTTTTACAAGGCGCTATCCCTGCTGCCGCAGGTGCCAGGATGAAATCCGCCCCTGCCTGTTCGAACCAGTCCAGCAGCCCCTGTTTGAGTGTATCCGCCCGCCGCAAGGCCGCGATGTAGTCCTTGTAGGGAAAAGCCAGTCCCGTACGAATCAAGGACTGCACATGGGCACTCAAGCTGTCATGGTGCTGTTGTTCATACACCAGATTGCGCGCCACCTCGTAAGCCATGATCTGGGCGTGCAATGCCGTCAGCTCAACAATGCTGTCCTGCAAGGGAAAATCCACACACTGATGCCCCTGCCCGATCAGATCCTGCTGGCAGGCCTGGAGGGTCTCCAGCATCTTGTCTTGAACCTCGCCCAGTGCCTGGCCGGTAAACATCGCGAACACACTGCTGCTCTGGGTGCCTGGCGCCGCCAGATTCAACGGTTTGTGCAATAGCAGATTACGCAGCAAAAGCGTATCCAGCACATCATTGCTGAGTATCCCCAGCGAATCCAGCGACTGCGCCAAGGGCTGAATATTGCGTAAGGAAAACTCATTGCGGGTGCCTACATAGCCTGTGCAACCGCAATAAGAGGCGGGTCGTATGACCGAGGCCGCCGTCTGTGTGCCAAAGGCGACCGGCACCATGAAATCAGCGACAGCGGCAGCAGAGCCGCTGGACGAACCACCGGGTGTGCGCTCGGCATCATGCGGGTTGTTTGTCTTGCCTGCCTGAAAGTAAGCAAACTCGGTCGTGACCGTCTTGCCCATCAAGATGCCGCCTGCCGCTTTGATTGCGGTAACACAGGAAGCATCCATGTCTGGAATCCGATCCTGGTGAATGGCCGATCCCATGCTAGTGGGAATGCCCGCCGTGTCAATCACGTCCTTGACCGCAAAGGGCAGGCCCATCAAGGGCGAGGCCTTGTAAAAATCGCTGCGACTTTCGTATTCGGCCAGATAGTCTTCTTGATCAATCAAATACTGCCAGGCGCCGATCTTGTCATCACGTAGGGCGATACGCTCATAGAACGAGGCCACGATCTCGGGCAGACTGGCCTGACCCGAATGCAGAGCATGCAGCAATTGATGCAAAGGCAGCTTAAACCACTGTCGTTTCATTGTGCCACTCCTTGAGAGCCTGCAATAAAGAGGCGTCCACCGTCGCCACCCCGCCGCCAACACGACCACGCTCGCCAGCACCGTCAATCATGCCCAGCAGCACCAACGGTCCGGTATCGCTGGCAATCACTTGCGCAAAATCGGTAATGCCGGGGCGTCCGGCCAGAAAAGGCAAGCGAGTCTTCAAGAACAAACTTTGACGCGTCAGATAATCCGAGGGCAGGAATGCCTGCAGATTTCTGGCACTGATACTGGCCAGATCCAGACACTGACCACCCAGCCCCACAAAATCCACCACGGCACTGTCACCCAAGGCACCCAGTGCGTTCGCCTGCTCATGGCCGGGCTCTTTATTGCCCGCAATGACAGGAGCATCCGTCACCAACCAGCTCGTGGAGCCGGCCAGCTGCAAACCAAAACGCAAACCATTGCCCCCCACTTTAACAATGGCGTTAGCGCCATCGGCAGGTGTCTGATATGCCAGGATCAGCGCGCTGGCCGCCATCCAGTAATTCAATGCCCAGGCCATCGCGCCATGCAGGAAAGTCTGACTGGCCTCATCATTGATGCCCCAGGAGACAATAATGTCGGCCAGTTGCCGGGAAGCATGCAGGGTCCGCGCATGGCCATCATCACCATTTAGCAAGGACGCCTGAACGATGGGTGCCAGTTCTACCGGCCCCTGGAACTGCGCGGCCAGCCGTGCACCCAAATCCTGATGCAGCCAACGCAGATGCGGCACCATCTCATCAGCAAAAATACCCAGTCGGGTGCACCACTGCATGCCCTCATTGAACACCGAGTATTTTTTGTTCTCGGGCCGATTGCTGTCGCTGACCTCGATCAGGCACATGGACGGTGTCGCAACGCCGGCCAGCGGCACGACCACCCCATAATCCTGAGCGGGGGCCAGCTGCACGCCGCCCGCCTCCAGCAAGGCTTGCGCCTCTTGCTTGCTCGTGGCCCACCCCTCGTACAGTATGCCAATCAGGACCGAGTTTCGTATCGCAGCAGGCAGTTCCTGCGCATCCCGAAACGGTGGCCCGGCATGCAAGACCAGGCGGTCTTGCGAAGGCAAAATGGATTGCAGGGACCGCACCCCCGTCCAGGCTGGCATCACGGCCAGAGCCTGTGTCTCTACATGCTGAGCCATCTCGTCCCCTTATGCCACACGCACCCAGGTCTCGCTGTTCGCCAGACTGGCGGACTGCGCACGCGAGCCGTTAAAGTCACGCTCGATGGTGTTGCCCGGCAAGGCCGTGCCATTGATCAGCACCTTGGCTTGCTGCGCCGGGTGAAACACACACATCATTTCGTGCTTCTGGGTTTGGGTCTGGCTTTGCGGCAGATCCACGCAAATAGCTGGTTGCGTCATTTGATGCCATTGCAACTCCACCGTCAGACCAGCACGGGCGGAGGTCACAGACTCGCTGACCAGTTCCGGGAAACGGTTCACCGTCTGAAAAACGCCGTCATCAAACACCTGCAACCTGTCCAGCGCCACTGCCTTGCGAAACAGGCCGAAATGGCGCACAAAATCCTGTACCAGATAGTGGGCCAAGGGCTGGTTGTCCGTGATCAGCAAACGCGCGTCATTGTCCTGTCCGTCCTCGTAGGGCTTGTCCAGAACCAGAATGGCCTGGCCGCTGCCATAAGCCGAGCTGGCAATGCGAAAATACAGGGACAAGGACGACCAATCCTGCTCAGGGTCGGTCTTTAAATAAATAAAAGGGTTGTCGCCTGTCCAATCCAGCGTACCGGTTTTAATACCCGTCATGCTCAAGTCTCCGTGTTCAAATTATTCATCATGGGTACCTGGGCCCCTCAGGCCAGGTCTTTTTCCACCGCGTATTGCTCACGCAGGTGCTGGAAATCCGTACTTGGCTGCCATCCCAGAATTTCCTTGGCGGCCTGGCTGCTGAAAATAGAAGCACGAGGATTGTTCTGATACCAGCGCGGGTTCTTGATTTCAGGCACAGGACCAATAATCTGCTGATACCAGTCTGTCGTTGCCAGGGGGTGGGAACTATCGTCTGCGCTGATGAAAAACACGCCGTAGCGCAGACCTTGCAGATTCACGGCCGCCTCAAAGGCGCGTGCCAAGTCCGCTGCCCAGATGTAATAAAACAGCCAGTTACGGTCGGGGCTGTCCACAAACTGGATATATTCGTGAATGGTTTCGGGCAACACCACGGCCAGCGGACGCAGGCAGATAATCTCCATATCCGTGGCCTCGCTGAAACTCTTGGCCATCTGCTCCATCATGATTTTGCTGACGCTGTAAGCCTGATAAGGTTTGTTGTCGTGAGCTTCATCCACGGGCAGATACTGGGGCTTCCAGTCCGCCCGCATTTCCGACAGGCCGCAGGCGGAAATGCTGGAACACAGCACCACTTTTTTTACGCCATTTTCCCGACAAGCTTGTAGTACATGCCAAGTGCCTCGTACATTCACATTGATGTACTGCTCCTCGGGCGCTTTCCAGTCAAAATCGATAGCGGCCAAGTGAATAACCGCGTCCGCATCCTTGGTCGCGGCACGAACCGCGTCCAGATCCATCACATCGGTTTGCACAAAGGAAACCTGATGCTGGCTGGGCTTTAAGTCCGCCACGACCACATCCATGGTCTGCATCAATTGCTGTACGACGTACGAGCCCACACGGCCCGAACCGCCTGTAACCACCACTTTCTTCATGGTGTTTCTCCTGTTTATTGTTATAGATCCAATACCAATTCAGCCGACACGGCACGCGAAACACAAATCATCATGGTTTCATTGAGCTGGCGTTCCTGCTCAGACAGCACAAAATCACGATGCTCCGGCAGACCGGCAATCACCCCAGTTTCACAAGTCCCGCAAGTTCCGTTCTGGCATGAGCACTTGACCCGTATGCCTTCCCGTTTCAAGGCCGCCAGAATCGTTTCATCCCCGGCTACCGCAATGCGTTTGCCCGATTTTTGCAACGTCACGGTAAAGCTCTTGCCCTGCAGCATGGCTGGGTCGGTCTCTACCGAGAAACGCTCCAGCACCAGTTGCCAGCCACTGTCGGCCTGTTCCTGTTGATAGTTTTCCAAGGCCGTCAGCAACGGCTGCGGACCGCAGGAATAGACGACGGTTTGTGCATCCAGCACTTTCAATGCTCCTTGCAGATCAAACAGGCCGTCCTGATTGGAGGCATGCGTGGTGATGCGCTGGCCGTCCACCTGCTGCAGTTCTTGCAGAAAAATAAAATCTGCTGCGTTTCTGGCCAGATACAACAGATGCCAGTCCAGGCCAGCGGCTGCAGCCGCCTGAACCATGGGCACAATAGGCGTGATGCCTATGCCACCGGCAATAAAAAAGCACTTCTTGTTGGCAGCAAAGGGGAAGTGGTTTTTCGGCAGACTGACAGCCAGCGCATCCCCTTCTTGCAACACTTCATGGATGTAGGCCGAGCCCCCTCGCCCCGCGTCCTCTTTCAGAACGGCAATCTGCCATTCACGGGTGTTGGCCTGCTGGCCACACAGGGAATACTGACGGTATAGCGGCTCGCTCTGCGAGACCGCCAGCTCCAACTCAATATGGGCCCCCGGCTCCCAGGCGGGAAACTCGGCCCCGTTTTGCAAACCCAGGGTCAGACCGACGACACGGTCCGAGAGCCTGGTTTTCTTCAGCACGCGTGTTTGCAAAGTTTGCTGCATGATGCGGCTCCTGCTCCCTTAGGCGATCGCTCTGATCGGCAACACCCGGCTTTGTTCGTCCGCACGACGCTCTTCGGCGCGGTACAGATCGATCAGCCAGTTCTGCAAACGCTTGATGACCAGCTCTTCGTTGGTCAAACGGCCACGGGACGCAAAGTTGGACTGCATGCCTTGATGCGAACGACGCCAGGCAAACAGATCCTCGATCATGACGGGGTACAGATCGTCGTGTTCCTGATCGAACTTCTCTTTGTGGTCCTCACGCTCCAGCGTGGCTTGCGGGTACATCCAGGACACACCATAGGTGGACTGCTGGGCACTTTTGGGCAACCACATGAAATACTTGACCTTGTCGGGCATGGCCACCAGCAACAGGTTGGGGGCCACCGTCACGTAGGAAAGCTGGGTACGTTCCTGGTCGGTCAAGCCATCCATGGGCGGCTGCAAAATGGAGCCGGTATGGGTGGGTGCAGCATCTCTATGTGTGGAGATGAGGTTGTAGGACACAATGCCATTGGGCACATCATTAAAGACAGCGGTTTCATCCACCCGGTCCGGATTGGTTTCATACATGCCTCCCCAGGACGAGGCGTGCAAAAAGCTGCAGTGATAGCACTCGTCATTGAAGATCTTCCAGTTCCAGTCGAAGCTCTCCATCTTCAAGGGTTCCGAGGACTTCAGTTCGGCCATGCGGTAGTTGGCCAACTGCTTGCCCAGATTACCCAGACGGGTATGCAAAGCGGGCGCGGTGGCGTCATAGTTGATGAAGATGAAGCCTTCCCAGACCTCGGTGCGGATCTTGGGCAGACAGACACTCTTGGGGTCGAAACTGGCGTCAGTATCCGTCAGGCCGGGAGCCGAAACCAGTTCACCTTCCATGTTGTACACCCAGGCATGCAGGGGGCAACTGATGCGACGTACATTCCCCGCCCCTTCCAGCAACAGCATATTGCGGTGGCGACAGACGTTGGACAGGACATTGATCCCGCCTTCACGCGTGCGAATGGCGAACAAGGCATCATTGCCTACATCAAAGGTGAAGAAGTCACCGGCATTGGGGATGTCGGTTGCACGGCCCACACAGAACCACTGCTTCTTCCACACAGCATTCAGTTCAAACTGAAAAAACGCTTCCGAGGTAAAACACTCGGGAGGCAAGGCAAAAACCTCGTCGGTTTCCTGCTGAAAATAGCTGCGGTCAAATTCTTCAATCGCAATCGGCGAGCGCACAGCATGATTCATCTCGATATCTCCTCTGGTTTGCATGAACACCATGAATGGCTTTTATTTGGTCAGGCCCATGATGCGACAGGGAGTGGCGCTTGAAAATTGAGTAAATTTGACGGAACGATGAGTTTTTTTTGTTGTTGAAACGAAGGAAGGAGAAACGGAAGGCTGCAATCGTTGCGGATTGAGAACGACCAGTCCGACCTCAACCCCGATTCAAGGTCTGCGGAACGGCCGCTGGCAAGTCCGCTCCATGCCTGAGGTGAGCAAAATAGCGCGCAATAAAGGGCTCACAAGCCCGATGCGTTGCAAGAACGGCCTCCCAAGCCTCAAGCATTACCTTAGAGACTAGGGACAAAGGGATAGTGACAGTGGCAGTGGCAGTGGCAGTGGCAACCCCAGTAAAACTGAGAAAGTCCCATCACTGAACGCCAGCCGGGGAAACGCTCCGACCCTACCGCCTAGCGGATTGCAATGGACGCCACCCAATCCACAAACTCCTGCTCCTGCCGACTATGATTCGCCTCTTTGGGATAAGCCAGGAAATACGCGTATTCATCCAGACAAACATCGAACAGCTGAACCAGTTCCTTTTTCTCGATCAGTGGCTGCAACAGAGCCGGACAACCCAGCATCACCCCTTGACCGTTCAGAACCGCATTCAAGCGTACATTCGTGTCATCGATATGAAAGCTCTTTTTAGCCGTCAGTTCCTGACCAGCCGCCTTGCGTAACCACTGCTCCCAACAGAGTTGATTCTCTTCGTGAATCAGCACATGCTGGTTGAGATCTGCCGAAGACCTAATCTGGCCATGCGCCTGCAAATACGATGGCGCACACACGGGCGTCAAATTACCGGGGATGATGCGCAAAGTCTGTAAGTGCGGCCAGTCCCCCTGCTTGCCCCAGACAATCGCAAAATTGATGTTGTCTCTGAAGAAATCCGGCGCCTGCAAGCTATGCAGTAAATTAATTTCAATATCCGGGTGCTTCAACCAGAAGTCACACAGCTGCCTGGTAAACCACATGCTGGACACAAAGGGGCGCAAGGACAGATTGATGCGGCTTTTGCCGTGTGGCATACGCAATTCGCGCAAGGCCTGATTGATCTCGTAAAAAGGCCGCTGCAAACGATCAAACAGAAACTGCCCTTGATCCGTCAGCTCCAGGGACCGGTTTTTGCGCAAAAACAGTTTGCAGCCCAGATACTCCTCCAGCACTTTGATCTGATGGCTGACCGCTGAGGGGGAGACCAGCAAATCCTCGGCTGCCTTGGTAAAGTTCAGCCTTTGCGCCGATACCGTAAAAGTTCTTAACGCATTCAGTAATGGCACCTGCATGACGGGCGATGTCTCCTGGGGTGGGTCTAGTTCAATTGGAATTATTGATTATCGGGAGCATAAGCCCTGCTGCCCTCAAAAACCAGTCGGGCAGAATGCAAAGCCAGGATCAGACACAAAAAAAACCGGCCGGAGCCGGTTTTTCAAAATACGCGCCACTTACTCGTCCACGCGGGGACTGCGTCGCACGGGAACCAGAACATTGCGGGCTTTTTCACGCGCGGATTTGGACGAGTCGTACAACTTCCACGCTCCCAGGGCCAGAGCGCCAATCCGCATCCAGCGCCCACCCAAACTGCTCAGCAATGCCGATGCACCGGAGAGCAAAAACGGATAACGACGCGACAAAGACAACGCATTACTAACCACGCCGCCCATGCTCAGACCAGAAGGTTTGACACTGTTCCACAAATTGCCAGGGCTTAAGTCCTGCCCCAGCGAATGGACCTGGGACGATAAAGTCTGGCGCTCCAGGGAGGCGCGCACTCGCAACAATTCAATACGCACAGCCCGCTCCTGGGCAGACATGCTCTCTTGTTTGATGCTCATTTACCGTCTCCTTCGGTATCCCGCAAGCGCTCAATAAACGCAACATCGCGACGCAACTCGGACAAAGTGGCCGAAAAAGGAATCGGACCGGAGGTCAAACGACGGCGTACCGCCATGAACAGACCCACTCCCAAACCCGCATACAGCACGACCAACACGCCCAGAGCCCAGTAGCGATATTCTGTCGGCCAGAAATACAAAGCCAGCAGCAAGCTGAACACCAGCACTGCCAGCGTTGAGAAGAGCAGCGCGCCGAACACCATGCTAAACAGCGTGATCAGGCTCGCCTTTTGCTGGCCAGCTTCCAGAGCGAACAGCTCCAATCGAGTACTGACGGCCCCTATCAAGGTAGAACCAAGCTGACTGATAGTTTGCCTTAGCGCCATGTTTTATTCCTGCTCTGCGACATCCTGCCATTGCACGCAATGTCAGGAGCCTGATTGCGAAGAGGCTGCCGATCCGAACCGGAAGGTTCGGATCGGCAGGGCTACTTTTTCTGCTGCTGAAACCAGTCAGCAGCGCAGAGCACAGACAGATTAACGACGGCTGATCAGCATGCCGAACATCAGGCCCACAATACCGGCCACGCCGATGGCTTGCCAGGGTTTGTCATGCACATAGTTATCGGTGGCCTTGGCCGCACGAACACTATGCTCAACCACCGCTTCCTGGGCATCATGCAGCGAATCGCGGGTCACACGCAATGAACGCAAAGCTCGCTCACGGAGCTCTCCAGCTTTATCGCCCGTCGCTTCGGCTGCTTCACGCATCAGTTGCTCAGCTTCATCCAAGCTCGCTTTCACTTCCTCGATGAATTTGTCTCCGCTGTTTTCCAGACTTTTCTTGGTAGCCATAAATAACTCCTTGCAGTTGAAAGGGACACGCGACAAATACGTATCGCCAAGTGAATG
>JQGF01001394.1_pt1 | contig 16052 bp, 10 predicted proteins | sample 210201 | NCBI WGS metagenome assembly JQGF01 (sample SAMN02947780, study PRJNA257236) | wastewater metagenome | biome: Domestic wastewater sediments; material: Domestic wastewater soil sediments and water; isolation source: domestic wastewater sediment treated with ammonia and hydroxylamine at...
TTTTCATCGGTAATGGTGTCAGCACTGGTCTGCTCCAGCACGCCGGGCAGCCCGCCGTAAATGGCAAAGTCATAGGCAGTGAACTTCACTTCGGCACTTTGACCAGCGTGCAAAAACCCGATATCGCGTGGGTTGATGCGCACTTCCAGCAACAAGGTGTCATCGGTAGGCACGATCTCCAGGATGTCCTTGCCAGGTTGAACCACTCCACCTACGGTATTGGCCGACAAGGTTTTGATGGTGCCACGCACGGGCGAACGCACTTCAGCCAGTCGTACCCGATCGGCCAAGGCACGTTGGCCCTGTTCCAAAGAAGCCAGCTTGGCGCGTGTTTCCGCCAGCTCGGTACGGGCCTGATTGCGGAACGTAATTTCCACCTCACCGATCCGGTTTTGAGCTTCCTGAATCGAAGCCTGAATACGACTGATCTGAGCCGTGGCCGCTTTTTGCTCACCACAGTAACGAGCCACATCGCGCTGAAGGCGCAGCAAATCCACCTCGGACACCGCTCCGCTTTTGAGCAAAGGACGGGTCATTTGCAACTCTTGCGAGGTCAAACCACAACTGGACGCCGCCTGATCACGATTAGCTTGTGTTTCGCGCAATTCCTGCTGGCGCTGATTCAACTGTTCCTGAGCCACGGAAATATTGGAACGCAGCTCCTCAGTGCGAGCCAGCCAGACGCGGCGCTCCCCTTCGGCCAGATCCGGGGCCTTTTCCAGAACTTCGGCAGGCATGTCCAGGGGCTGGTCGGCGGCAATGGCTTCCAAACGAGCCGCCTTGGCCTTCAAGGACAAGGATTCTGCTTCGTTCTCCCCCAACGAGGAGGAGGCGCGCGTGGGGTCAATACGCAACAGCACCTCACCGGCTTCCACAGACTGGCCGGGGCGCACCAGAATTTCTTCTACTACCCCGCCATCCAGACTCTGCACGACCTGAACCTGGCGAGATGGGACCACTTTACCCTCGCCACGTACCACTTCATCAATACTGGCCAGACTTGCCCAGACGATCAGCAAGCAGATGGCCAGCAAGGTCAGCCAGATCAGCAGCGTGGAACCTCTGACGTCCTGGTATCGGGCGGTCCATGATGCATTTTTGAGCATATTGCTGCCCGGCGGCGGCGAAGTGGTATCTTGAAGCTGCGCACGCACCCAATTGATCAGGTTCTGTATCTTCATGCTGCACTCCGGGCCTTGCCAATCTGCCCGCTACGCAAAGCGGCAATCACCTGATCTTTAGGGCCATCTGCCACAATGCGCCCCATATCCATCACGATCAGTCGATCGACCAATTCCAGCAACGCTGTGCGGTGTGTCACCAGCACCACGGTCTTGCCTTCACATTCTTTCTGCAAGCTGCGACGCAGGGCAGACTCGCTCTGGTTATCCATATTGCTGCTGGGCTCATCGAGCAGCAATATGGACGGGTTGCCGATCAAGGCACGGGCCACGGCAATGGCCTGACGCTGGCCCCCAGACAGGGAATCACCCCGCTCGCCAATCATCATGTCGTATCCATCGGGATGGAGTCGGGCGAAATCATCTACCCCTGCCTGGCGGGCGGCCGCCAGCATCTGATCATCGGTCGCGTAAGGAGTACCCATCATCAGATTGTGTTTGAGGCTGCCGTAAAACAGCATGGGGTCCTGCGAGACATAACCCATGGAGCGACGTACGTCTGCCGGGTCGATCTGCTGGCTATCGATACCATCCAGCACCACAGTCCCGCCCGTAGGCTTGTACAAGCCCAGAATCAGCTTGGACAAGGTGGTTTTACCGGAGCCGATGCGACCAATAATGCCGACCTTCTCGCCCGCCTTCAAAGAGAAGCTGACTTTATCAAGCACGTTCTGGCTTGCGCCCGGATACGCAAAACTGACGCTACGAAACTCGATGGAACCTTCCAGGTAAGGCCGCGGCACAAAATGTCTATCTTCCGGATGCTCGATGGGCATCGTCATGTAGGTATCCACCGACCCCAATGACGTTCGGGCATTCTGGTACTGCATCATCAGGCCGGCGACCTGCCCCAAGGGGGCAAGGCAGCGTCCCGCAATCATGGACGCAGCAATGATGCCCCCCATGGACAATTTCGTCTCCTGAACCAGATACACACCAATAATGACCACGCTGATAGTGACCATTTGCTGCAGCATCTGTACCGTGTTGACGGTCAAGGTCGAAGTCATCTTGATGCGTGCGCCCTGTCGCGCCAGATACTCGGTGGACTGTTCCCAATCGCGCTGGGCATTGCTTTGCGCGTTCAGAACCTTCAGAGTTTCCATACCGGCCAGGGATTCGATGAGGCCGGCGTTACGCTGGGCAGCTGCCTGAAAGGTTTGCTTGGTCAGACGTTCCATACGCGCCTGAGCAAACCAGGAGATGCCCAAGATGACCACAATGGCCACCACGGGCGGGATCAGCATCCAAGGCGAAATCCAGGCCAGCACCGCCAAAAACAGCAGCACAAACGGCAAGTCGACCAGCGTGGTCAGACTGGCCGAAGCGATAAAGTCGCGCACTGATTCAAAAGAGCGCAGATTGGCCGCGAAAGAGCCCACCGACGGCGGCCGGTTTTCCATCCGCAAGTCCAGCACCCGCTCCATAATCCGCGCGGACAGCTGGATGTCCACCCGTTTACTCGCGACATCGACCACGTAGGCACGCACTGTACTGAGCACCATGTTCATGATCAGCACCAGTCCGATCCCGATCGACAGCACCCACAAGGTTTCAAGCGCCTTGTTGGGAACCACCCGGTCGTACACGTTCATGGTATAGAGCGGAAGGGCCAAGGCAAACAGATTGATCAACAAGGCAGCGCCAAGCGCATCGCGATACAGTCGCCAGTTCTGCACCACGGCGGTCCAGAACCAGTGCTTGCCCTTCATAGGGGCTACACCATCCTTGGCACGCGCCTCAACCCGGAAATCGGGTTTGACAACGACCAACAGCCCGGAATACTGCGCTTGCAGATCATCCAGACTGATTTCGCTGGGGCTCCCGCTTTCGGGGAAATGCACGTGCGCACGGTCTTCTTCCAGCCCCAGCAAGACACATGCCCGGTTGTTCTTCAACAACAAAATGACCGGGAACAAGCTGGCGTCCAGCTCGGTAAATACCCGGCGCCAGATCCGCGCCGTGCAATGACCGCGTGCCGCCGCCCGATTCAACAGTGCAGGCGTCAAGCGCCCCCGCTGCAAAGGCAAGCCCGCAGACAAGTGCTGGGGCGTGCAGGGATTACCGTGTATACGGGTAATCTCCGCCAGGCAGGTTAGAAGGGGATCATCATGAGTCAGATGAGGCGGGACACTGAATTCCCCGCTTGTTGGTGCCGTGCTATCAGATGAGTGGTTCATCGTCATTAATCAAATCCAACGAATCCCGCAGGCGCTGGCGGGTCAGTTTGCGCTCATTCAACTTGGCCAAAGCCTGGGGAGGCAGATCAGTCATGCGAAGCACACCGTTTGCAACCAGTGCGTCAATCAAATCTTCCAGTACCCGGATAAAACTCGCATCCGAGGCCGAAAGCTCTTGTTTGTAATCGTCTTCGTTCTGACTCATCCATGCCTCCTTTTTCTATCTAGTACGCCATCAGGCAGATATTAAAGTCCGGCTGCCTTCTCGCGCAGGACAGGCGGGGCCATGCCGTCGCGATAATCAACAGAGACTGGCGTCAGGTTAGACGTATCTGGAACCGGTGTCATACATGCCTTGAACGCTTCCTCAGGAAAATCGAGCTTGGCCGCTTCTTCAGGTTGCTCCGAGTAGGGCTGGGACAGGCCTACGGACGACACCAGGCGGTGCGACAAAGTCAACCAACGGTATTCAGCTTGCTGGAGATCGTAAGTGGCATTGGCCAGCGCGCGACGGGCATCAAACAGCTCGTTTTCCGTATCCAGCAAGTCCAGCAAAGAGCGTTGACCAATCTGGAACTGCTGCATATAGGCAACTCGCACCTTGGAGGTCGCCAGTTCGTGCTGCTTCAGGAAAGGCAACTGGGCACGCAGACGCTCGATATTGTTCCAAGCCACTGCCAGATCCTGCTGTACGTTGCGGCAGGTGTAGTCGCGCACATCGCGGGCAGCATACTGTTGAGCCGTGGTTTGACGGATGCGGGCGGCATCAGCACCACCTCGGAACAGGTTGTACGACAGCATCAACTGCACATTGCTGCTTTGTGAATCACGGTAGGCAGATGCACCTGGGGGGTCAGTCTTGTCTTTACCAGTGGCAGCGCGCAACTCCAGCGTTGGCGACAGACGACCTTGGGCTACATGCTTGCCCGACTCGGCGGCCTGGTACAAAGCTTGTTTAGCCAGAATTACCGGGCTGGTACGCAAAGAAGGCAGGAAGTCCACGGTCTTGGCAGGGATGGACTCGCTCAGGCTGGGTGCGGCCTGCAATACTTCCGGCGCAGGCACGCCCACAATACGACGGTAACGCTGCAACACGTCATTCAGATTGCCCGCTTCGGTCATCATATTGCTTTGGGCCAGGGCTTGGCGACCATAGGCCTGTTCCAGATCCACACCACGGCCTACGCCCGATTCGGAGCGCTCCTGAATCTGGCTCAGAATGTTCAGGTGCATGCCATAGTTTTCACGGGCAAGCTTTTCCATTTCGCGGTAACGCAACACATCAATGTGCGCATTGGCCGCTTCCAGGGCCAGCGAATCTACCGACGCCAGCAACTCATAGTAAGTAGCCAGTTTTTCGTAGCCCAATTGACGCACTTGATTGATCGAGGAGAAACCATCAAAGATCAATTGACGCAATTGCAGGCTGTAGCCATTACGGGTCCAGTTGACCGATGGCGCACTCGATGTACCACCCCGCCATTCTTTACCGACCCAGCCCTGAGCATTGATTTCGGGCATCAAGGCACCCCGGCCCACATTCTGGCCTTCCAGCGCCGACTGGAAATCCTGAAAGCGAGCGCCAAGTTCAGGATTGGACATAATTGCCCGCTCAATACTGTCCTTGAAGCTCAAGCTGTTTTCCTGCTGGGCAAGCGCTGGCTGCGCCAGTAGTAACGCTGTCAGCAGCGAACTTACCGTTAGAGTTTTCTTACCACGCACGTCGGCCTCCGTAAGATCCTGGGCCGCGTCCGCAACAGACGTCCTCGCGTCAGCGTTGCAACGCATGGCCGGATCATATTTAAGTACAAAAATGAAAGAAGAGTGGGATCGGTGTGCCACTTAAGATAAGCGAAAGGAACACCACCCGAGGGCCCAACACCTATGTATTGCACATAGGATTTACATCTAAGGCTGGCAAACCTGACGCCAGCCGCAGCAGTATGTTCATAATGGACCGGGGCAAGACAAGGCGGAGCTACAGGCTTCTGACCTGTATTCTTGGAGCATAACCTTGTGTCTATTTGTGACTTTTCGTGTAGAGAAAGGTGAAACTCTCTACGTCGATCACAGGACAAATTGTATCTTAGATTACAAAGCTCTTCGTCGATCACAATGTTAAAAATGATAAATAGCCTGTGACAAAATCAGCAATAACGCCATGAAATTAAACGACTCCAAGATATTAGGCGCTTAACGACAAACCATTGTGTCATAAGTCACGCTCAGCACCGTTGGTAATAATCTACAAAAAACTTTCACCTTAATAAGCATTTGGGTTACATCGTCTGCAGATCTAAATCTCATCTGTCGGTAAAAGGAATTTACGGGGCCAACATATAACCTTCTTTATTGTCGACAATAACTCACTTGTAACCGTTTCCCATTGCAGTTTGGTTTCTTTTTACTTCCTTGTACAAGGAATTGAAAAAAAGACTTGTAATCAAAAACTTGTAGCAATCGCGCGTTCCCCCCTGTGCCAAGCCCCCTTGGTCGCTTCTTAGAACCATCGCTTACCAGTTGCCCACTCCCTGACGCTTGTCCCACCTCTGCCTGCCCGATACCATCGGAAGGTACGTATTCAGTGAGCAACACTCGACTTGGAGGCCGCACATGTATCAACACCTGGCCCTGTATATCAATGGTCAATTTCTGGATGGACAAGGTCGCCAGACCCAGGCCGTCATCAACCCGGCCAACGGCAGCACGCTAGGCCAACTGCCGCTGGCGTCACAGGCCGATCTGGATGCCGCACTGAGCGCCGCCCAGGCCGCATTCAAAAGCTGGCGTCACAGTTCCCCGATGGACCGCAGTGCCATCTTGCGCAAGGTGGCGGAACTGTCCCGTGAACGCGCGCAGGAGATTGGCCGCAATTTGACGCTGGATCAAGGCAAGCCCTTGGCCGAGGCCGTCGGCGAGATCATGTCCTGCGCCGACCATGCGGATTGGCACGCCGAAGAGTGCCGCCGGATTTATGGTCGCGTCATCCCTGCCCGCAATCCAAAAGTGCAGCAACTGGTGCTGCGCGAGCCTATCGGTGTCTGCGCTGCGTTCACACCCTGGAACTTCCCCTATAACCAGGCCATTCGGAAAATCTGCGCCGCCATCGGAGCGGGCTGCACCATTATTCTGAAAGGCCCGGAGGACTCCCCCAGCGCAGTCATGGCCATTGCCCAGGCCTTTCACGATGCGGGCTTGCCACCGGGCGTATTGAATATTGTCTGGGGCATTCCACAAGAGGTCTCGGATTATCTGATCCGCTCCCCCATCGTGCGTAAAGTCTCGTTTACCGGCTCAGTCCCCGTTGGCAAGCAGTTGGCAGCGCTGGCCGGCGCTCATATGAAACGCATCACCATGGAACTGGGAGGGCACTCGCCCGTTCTGGTCCTGCCCGATGCCGATGTCGCCCGCGCTGCTCGTCAGCTCGCCCGGTTCAAAATACGCAATGCCGGGCAGGTGTGCATTTCACCCACACGCTTTTATATTCACGACGACATCTATACCCAGTTCGTGGACCGCTTTACCGAAGAATTGGCGAATGTGAAGGTGGGAGACGGCCTGGACCCGGATACACAGATGGGCCCCTTGGCCCACGAACGCCGTATTCCCATGATGCAAAAGTTTGTCGACAACGCCCGTTCGCTGGGCGGCAAAGTCGTGCTGGGAGGCGAGCAGATCAAACGCGACGGTTTCTTTTTCTCGCCTACGGTACTGACCGACTTACCTGACGATGCACTGGTCATGACCGAAGAGCCCTTCGGCCCCATCGCCCCCCTGACCCGCTATCATGATCTGGACGATGCCATCGCCCGCGCCAACAGCCTGCCTTACGGTTTATCGGCCTACGCCTTTACGCAATCCTTACAGGCTGCGCATCGCTTGGGCACAGAACTGGAATCGGGTATGGTCAACATCAATCACTTTGGCAGCTCTTTGCCCGAAACTCCCTTCGGAGGAGTCAAAGACAGTGGCATTGGCAGTGAAGGCGGGACTGAAACCTTTGACGGATACTTAGTCACCAAATTTGTGACACAGATCTAAGAATGGCTCCTGGCCCCGCTTTACGGGGCTAGGGTGAACCCCTACTGTACTAATTGTGTATTCCCGTTAAATTATTCAAACACTCGTTTGAAATTAGGAAATAACGGTGAAACGCTCTGATCGGACACAGTCCGCCATTCTCGACGCAGCCGAGCATCTTTTCGCGCTGTATGGCCACGAAAACACCTCCATGCGCCAGATTACAGCGCAGGCCAAGGTGAACCTGTCGGCTGTCAATTATCACTTCGGCAGTAAAGACGGACTGACACAGGCTGTATTTCAACGCCGCCTGAACAGCATCAATCAAGAGCGGCTGGAAAAGCTGGCTTTTTATCGCCAGCAAGCCGGTGATGGACCGTTGAAAGCATCTCAGGTGGTCGATGCCTTTTTTGGCCCGCTGATACGTCTAGCCGGTTCAGGCAAGGGCGCTCCACGCTCGTTCATTCCTTTGCCAGGACAGGATCGTCCAGCGCCACAAGACTTCATTCAGTCCATCTGCTGGGACGAACAAGTCGCCATCTTTCTTCCTTTCAAGCAGGCTTTGCACGAGGCGCTGCCCACCGTGCCGGAAGAAGAAATCATCTGGCGATTCCATTTCATGCTGGGTGCTACTTCGTATGCCCTGATGGGCACCCAATCATTGCGTCGGGCCTTGCAATTGCCCCTTAACGACTCTCCTGAAAGTGAGCAGCAATTGCAACAGCGTCTGATGAGTTTTCTGCTGGGTGGATTACGGGCCCCTTTGCCGGCCAGCAGCTGATCTGCGAGGTCCTGGCAGTCGGGCTGCACCGAGGCGAACCGTACTGTTAGGGAACGACAAGCCTCAGGTAAGCATGAAGGTGTTTTTGCCGCTGAGCCGTCCCGAGGGACAAAACGCCCCCCAAGGGGGCAACAAGCCAGCGGCGCAGCATGGGGGTAATTTTCCTACCGCCAAGCCGTCCCACGGTACAAAGCGCCCCCTCAGGGGGCAGCACGCTGAAGGGGTTGCATGGGGGCATTCTTTTTCTTTTTGAGCTAGTCCGGAGTTGCTATGTTTCTGACCTTGCTATTGATACTGCTGGTGCTTGGCTGCGTCTACGTTCTCAAAAACCGGAATCTACGCACTAAGTGGCTCAGTCGCCCAATTTACCGTGCCTTTTCCAGTGTTTTGCCCGCCATGTCCCAAACTGAGCGCGATGCGCTGGAGGCAGGGACAGTCTGGTGGGAAAGTGAGCTGTTTCGTGGAAAACCCAACTGGAATACCTTGAGCGCTTACCCCGCCTATCGGCTCACCGAGGAAGAGCGTCAGTTTCTGGACAATGAAGTCAATGTGGCCTGCGCCATGATTGATGACTGGCAAGTCAGCCAGGAAGACTTCGACATGCCCGTCGAAGTCTGGAACTACCTGAAAGAAAACCGCTTTTTCAGTCTGATTATTCCCAAGGAATACGGTGGTCGCGGTTTCTCGGCACAGGCGCACTCGGCCGTGGTGGCCAAGCTCTCGACACGCAACTCGGCCCTGTCCGTGTCGGTCATGGTGCCCAACTCACTAGGCCCGGCCGAGCTGCTACTGCATTACGGCACCGATGAGCAAAAGCAACACTATCTGCCCCGTCTGGCTGATGGCCGTGACATCCCCGCTTTCGCCCTGACCAGCCCATGGGCCGGTTCCGATGCGGCGGCCATTCCCGATGTAGGGATTGTCTGCAAAGGCGAATGGGAAGGTCAGGAAGTACTGGGCATGCGCGTCACCTGGGACAAGCGCTACATCACTCTGGCCCCGGTATGCACCTTGCTGGGACTGGCCTTTCGCCTCTATGACCCGGACGGCTTGCTCGGGGGAGAGAAAGACATTGGCATCACCTGCGCCCTGGTCCCCAGCGATCACCCAGGGGTAGAGACCGGTCGTCGTCACTTCCCTTTGAACGCCATGTTCATGAATGGCCCGACCCGCGGTAACGATGTCTTCATGCCACTGGAATTCATTATTGGTGGCCCTGCCATGGCCGGGCAAGGCTGGCGCATGCTGATGGAGTGTCTGGCGGCAGGGCGCTCCATCTCCTTGCCCTCCTCGTTTACCGGCATGGCCAAGTTAACCAGCCGCGCGGTAGGCGGGTATTCCGCCGTACGCACCCAGTTTCGCAGCGCCATCAGCAAGTTTGAAGGTGTGGAAGAAGCGCTGGCTCGCATTGCTGGCCACACCTATGCCATGGATGCCGCCCGCACCATGACAGCCGCGGCGGTGGACCTGGGCGAAAAGCCATCCGTCGTCTCAGCCATCGTCAAATACCATGTGACCGAGCGGGGCCGCATGGTGGTTAACGACGGGATGGATGTGATCGGCGGCAAAGGCATTTGCCTTGGCCCCTCCAATTTCCTGGGTCGCGCCTACCAACAAATACCAGTCGGCATCACGGTAGAAGGCGCCAATATTCTGACGCGCAGCCTGATTATTTTTGGTCAGGGCGCGATCCGTTGCCATCCTTTCATTCTGGAAGAAATGACTGCTGCGCTGGACCCGGATCGTGAAGCTGGACTGCGCAAGTTTGACCAAGCCTTCTGGGCTCACGTTCGTTACACTCTGGCCAACACGGGCCGTTCTTTCTGGCTAGGCCTGGGTGGCTGGCGTTTGCTAAGTGGCCCCACGGGCACAGCCAAGTCCATGCATCCCTACTACGGTCAGGCCAGCCGTTACAGCGCAGCCTTTTCCTTGTTGGCCGATGCTTCCATGCTGGTGCTGGGCGGCTCTCTGAAAATGCGCGAGCGCCTGTCATCTCGTCTGGGAGATGCACTGTCCGAACTCTATATGCTCAGCGCGGTCCTCAAGCGTTACCAGGACGAAGGCCGTCAACAAGAAGATGCGCCTTTAGCTCACTGGGCGGCCCAGGATGCCTTGATGCGCACACAGCATGCCCTGGACAAGGTGCTGGAAAACTTTCCGAACCGACCTTTGGCTGGCCTGCTGCGCCTGCTGGTCTTTCCGCTAGGCCTGCGCCGCCTGGGGCCCAATGACAAGCTGGATCATGCCGTCGCCAAACTGTTGACCCGACCCGGCCCCACTCGTGACCGCCTGACCTACGACACCTATCTGCCCAACGATGACAAGGAGCCCGTGGGCGCTATCGAAGCGGCATTGCTGGCGGCTCTGAATACTCGCGATATTGACGCGAAAATCCGTCAGTTCGAAAAGAGCGGTCAGTTGCAGGACAACCCCAAGGCCAACGTACGTGATATAGCCGAAGCGGTCTTCCAGGCAGGCGGAATCAGCGCTCAAGAGTTCGAGCAAATTCAGGCGCGCGATGTCCTGCGCGACCGAGTGATCGCCGTGGACGATTTCCCTTTCGATCTGCGCCGGGAACGCGCCGCCACTGAAACCACCAGTGGGAGCCAAGCATGAGTTTTCAACCGGTCTATATTATTGACGGCGCACGCAGCCCGTTTCTGAAAGCGCGTAACGCGCCCGGCCCGTTCTCAGCGGGAGACCTGGCGGTACAAACCGGCCGCGAGCTTTTGCTGCGCCAACCCTTTGAGGCGTCGCAGCTCAGCGAAGTCATTCTGGGTTGCGCGGCTCCGTCGCCCGATGAAACCAATATTGGCCGGGTGCTGGGTCTGCGTCTGGGTACCGGCCACAAAGTGCCGGGCTGGACCGTGATGCGCAACTGCGCTTCGGGCATGCAAGCGCTCGATTCAGGTGTGCAGGCCATCCAAACCGGTCGCTCGCAACTGGTACTGGCCGGCGGCGTAGATGCCCTGTCTCACGCCCCCATCCTGTTCAGCGACGATATGGTTCGCTGGCTGGCAGGCTGGGGCAAAGCTCGCAGCATGGGCGCACGTCTGAAAGCACTGGGCAGCCTGCGGCTGTCTTACCTGAAACCCGTCATCGGATTGCTCAAGGGGCTGACAGACCCCGTAGTCGGCTTATCCATGGGGCAGACCGCAGAAATTCTGGCCCATCAATTTGGCATCAGCCGTCAGGACATGGACGAATTTGCCGCTCGCAGCCATCGTCTGGCTCTGCGTGCGCAACACGAACACGCGTTTGAAGAAATCGTGCCGCTCAGCGATACGCGCGGCAACAGCTACCCGAACGATGATGGCGTACGTGCGGACTCCACACCTGACAAGCTGGCCAAGCTGCGTCCGGTCTTTGACCCGCCCTGGGGCAACATCACAGCGGGCAACAGCTCACAGGTCACCGATGGCGCTGCGTTGTTGATTCTGGCCAGCGAGACAGCCGTCAAAGAGCACCAGCTCAAACCGATAGGCCGAATTGTGGATGCCCAGTGGGCGGGACTGGACCCGGCCACCATGGGTTTGGGGCCGGTATTTGCGGCCACACCGATTCTGGAACGCAATCGTTTGGCCTTGAATGGCCCGGACTTGTGGGAAATCAACGAAGCCTTTGCGGCGCAAGTGCTGGCATGTCGCGCTGCATGGGACGATCAGCAATGGTGCCAGACGCATCTGGGACGTGATGCCCTGGGCTTGCTGGACATGGACAAGCTCAACGTGGACGGTGGCGCAATTGCGATCGGCCACCCGGTGGGCGCCTCTGGCGCCCGAATCGTACTGCATTGCCTGCATGCCCTGCGTCGTCGCAACTTGCGTCTGGGCATGGCCGCCATTTGTATTGGCGGTGGCCAGGGCGGCGCCATGTTGATCGAATCGCTGCAAGGAACTGAACCATGATGCCTGTCGCTACCTTGGATTTGCAAAACTTCACCCTGTATACGGACGATCAGCACATTGCCTGGCTGAAAATCGACTGTGTGGGCAGTTCGGTCAATCGACTCTCTGCACTCGTGTTGCAAGAACTGAATCAGGCCCTGGATTACCTGAGCGGCCATCCCCCAAAAGCGTTGATCATTTACTCAGGCAAAGCCGCCGGATTTATCGCGGGGGCTGATATCGACGAGTTTTCCGAACACGGCAACAATCCTGAAAAGGGTCTGGCATTGGTCACGCGCGGCTGGACGGTGTTCAACAAACTGGCCAAGCAAACCTATCCGACCCTGGCACTGGTACAAGGCCACTGCCTGGGCGGGGGACTGGAGCTGGCCCTGGCGTGTCGCTACTGCCTGGCCGTGGATCAGGACGACACGCGCCTGGCTCTGCCCGAAGTCATGCTGGGTATCTTCCCAGGCTGGGGAGGAATGTTGCGCCTGCCTGAATACATCGGCCCGGCTGCCGCCATGGACCTGATGCTCAGTGGCAAAAGCGTCGATGCGCGCAAGGCAGCCCGTCTGGGCATCGTCGATGCCTGCGTCCCGGTGCGTCTGGCCCGGCAAGCGGCCGTCAAGCAGGTTCTCAGCGGTAAAAAACCTCGTCGTGCCCAGGGCTTGCCCCGTCTGATGAACAGCAAGCTGCTACGTCCCCTGGTGGCTCGCCAGGTACGCCAGCAACTGGAAAAACGTGATCCGTATCAACACTATCAAGCCCCTCGCGCCATTTTGGAAATTTGGGAGAAACACAATGGCAACGCGCTGAAAGCACCCGAGCTGATTGAACAGATCACCCGCTCTGACACCGCAGCCAACCTGCTGCGTGTCTTTCACCTGCAGGAGCGGCTAAAGAGCATCGGCAAACACGCCTCATCACAAGTGCTCAGTCATATTCATGTCGTAGGTGCGGGCGTCATGGGCGGCGATATTGCTGCAGTATGTGCTCTCAAAGGCCTGCGAGTGACCTTGCAGGATCAGGACCGAGAGCGGATCGCACAGGCTCAGGGGCGGGCCGCCAAGTTGTTCCAGCGCCGTCTGAAAGACCGCAGGCTGGTGCAGGCGGCGCTGGATCGTTTGATCCCGGACCCGAACGGTCATGGCATCGCTTCAGCGGATCTGGTGCTCGAGGCAATCTTCGAGAACGCCGACGCCAAGCGCAGCCTGTACACCACGATAGAGCCGTTGTTGAAGCCGGGGGCCATTCTGGCGACCAATACCTCCAGTTTGCCTTTGTCCGAGCTCAGCCTGAATCTGATCAATCCGCAGCGGCTGGTGGGCATTCACTTCTTTAACCCGGTCTCTCGCATGCCGTTGGTTGAGGTCGTGGAAAGCGAATTGCTCGCACCTGACGTACGCAGCACCGCCTACGCCTTTGTGAACCAGATCGGCAAGTTGCCTTTGCCCGTCAAAGACAGCCCGGGGTTTTTAGTCAATGCCGTCTTGGCGCCCTACATGCTCGAGGCCATGCGCTGTGTGGACGAAGGACTGGAGCCGGCCACCGTGGACAAAGCCATGGTCCAGTTCGGCATGCCGATGGGACCACTTGAACTGGCCGACACGGTAGGTCTGGACATTGCCCGGGATGCCGGTGCGCAACTTAGCCAGCAGGCCGTCATGCCCGCCTGCCTGAAAAGCCATTTGGATCGCCAGGAGCTGGGTCGTAAAACGGGCCAGGGTTTCTATACCTGGAAAGATGGCAAAGCCCAGAAGCCACCCGCAGGAACGATACCCAGCGGTCTGGCAGATCGCCTGATCAAGCCCCTGATCGAACAGACGGAGCACCAGGTGCGCATCGGGGTGGTGCAAAACGAAGATCTGGCCGATGCAGGCGTCATTTTCGGTACAGGCTTTGCCCCCTTCCGGGGAGGGCCGCTGCATTACAAAGCAACACAAAAACAACGCAATTAGCTCGAATTGGCACAAATACCTATACGCCGATTGGCCTAGGTCATGCACCATAGAAAACAAACAGGTGTTTTAAAACTTGTCATAAGCCTCTGTCAGACGTCGCACCTATACCTTGGAGAAGAGACATGAAAAAGACGGTTGTAGCTTTGCGTACCATTCCTGCCTTGCTCATTCCTCTGGGAATGAGCGTGGGCATGGGCCAGGCCCATGCGGCTGGTTTCAACTTGCTCGAACAAAATGCGAGCGGCCTGGGCAATGCCTACGCAGGCTCGGCTGCCATTGGTGAAAATGCCAGCACGATCTACTTCAACCCGGCTGGCATGACCCTGCTGCCCGACAACAACTTCTCGGCCGGCTTGAATGTCATCAAACCCACGTTCAAATTCTCCGATAAAGGCAGTACCGACCCCCTGGCCCTGACTGGTGGCGCCAGCCGTCCGGCAACCGGCGGCTCGGGCGGCGATGCAGGTAAAGTAGCGGCAGTTCCCAATATTTATCTGTCTCACCAGCTCTCGCCCAAATGGTGGGTGGGTCTGGGGATTGGTGTACCGTTTGGTCTGACTACCGAATACGATGAAGGCTGGATTGGTCGTTATCACTCCGAAAAATTCGCCATTGAAACCGTCAACGTCAACCCTTCGGTGGCCTACAAGGTCAACGACCAATTGTCGTTCGGTGTGGGGGTGAACTGGCTGCACATTGACGCGGACTACCGCCTGGCCACGCCGGTCGGCTACCATCCTGCACTGGGCCCCCTGGATATGGACACCCGCGTCAAGATGAAGGGCGACGCATGGGGTTGGAACGCCGGCTTACTCTATCAACTGACCCCCAGCACACGTTTGGGCGTGTCCTACCGCTCCCAGATTAAGATCACGGCTGATGGTGACACCAAGCTGCGCAATCGCAATGTCCCCGCCGGCATTCCTGCACCCAATATCAACTGGGATGCCGAAGCCACCATCAAGCTGCCTGACACTGCCATTGTCAGTCTGGTACACGACCTGAACTCGCGCTGGCAATTGTTGGCCGACGTATCCTGGACCGGCTGGAGCAGCATTCCGCGCCTGACTATCGAAAACAGCGGCCCCGGCGCCCGGGATTCCGGTCTGGAACTGAAATTCAAGGACGCCTGGCGCGTCGCCCTGGGCGCCAATTACCATTACAACGAGCAATGGACCCTCAAAGGGGGGGTGGCCTGGGACCAATCGCCAGTACGTGATGAAAACTACCGCCCCACTGCGTTGCCTGACAGCGATCGTTACTGGGTGTCTCTGGGTGCGCAATACCGCCCCAGCAAAAACGCCACCTGGGATATCGGCTACACCCACTTGTTCCTGAAAAATACAGATATGAACAACAACACCGATGTCGTCAATCGCGGCCTGACTCGCGGTACCTATAAAAACAGTGGCGACATTCTGGGCGTGCAGTTCACCTACCGCTTCTAAGGATGCACCATGGCCCGCAGTCGCCGCATGGAGCTGCTCGCACGCCTGCCTCCCACCTGGCGTGCCCGCTTTTTGCAGCTGGGCTTTAACTGGCACCCCGCCTTCCGGGCAACCGGGGGGCGGGTCCATAAAGTTTCCCCAAACCTGCAGCACATCGTCGTACGCCTGCCATTGCGTCGACGCACCCGCAATATCAATGGCTCCTTATTTGGCGGTTCCCTGTTTGCCATCACGGACGGCGTACACGCCACCATGCTGCTGGCCGGCCTGCAACGCCCTGTGATCGTGTGGGACAAAAATGCAGAGATCCAGTATCGCCGTCCCGGTTATCAGACTCTGTATGCCGATTTTCAAATCCGTCCGGAAGAACTGGACGCAATACGAGGACAGCTAGACCAGTATCACGAGGCTGAAGCCACCTTCACCGTACACATCCAGGACCCGCAAGGACAGGTCTACACCACGGTGGAACGCACCATCTACATTGCCGACGCCCACTTTTACAAGCAGAAATCACAATCACGCTAATTTGCAGGAGGACCGCTTCATGTTTACCCCCCGCTGTGCCGCCCTGATTTTAAGTCTGTCCCT